>Ga0325410_1001635_pt1 | contig 24806 bp, 22 predicted proteins | sample PopdelMetagenome_16_FD_206182 | JGI IMG/M metagenome (GOLD analysis project Ga0325410, IMG submission 206182) | Populus deltoides microbial communities from Bellville, Georgia, United States - Xylem-PdIQD-R3 | ecosystem: Host-associated > Plants > Phyllosphere > Stem > Wood/Secondary xylem...
CAGAATATTTGATTCTGATTCTGTGATCAGCAGTGATTTCTTTCCTAGTTAGAGGATGGTGCGGCTCTTTTCTTTCCTTCCATAGAGCCAGCTGCTTCCTTTAAAATGAGGCAATAAAAACGTGGTTGCAGCTCCAAAAATCAGGCGTGATGATAAAGGAAAAACAGGAGGAATTTGTAGAGAAGGAAAGAAATCAGATGGAGGGTGCAACGACAAAGTCTTATTTTCTTTATTTGATGTGGTAAAAATCCTGTCATTTATGATGATCCAGCCCCCCTCTCCAGCTTTCAATATCCTTCTTCACTTCAATCCCTCATTTTAGCACTTTTTGATTCAGTTCTTGGTCCAAAAAAAATCCTTCAAGTCAGTCCCGCGAACTTGGGCAAAAAATCCTTCTTGCGTCAGGAATCCCTACTTTCACACTAAATATTCAAACGGGAATATCTTAAGCTTTTGATATTGAAATCAAGTGATTCAAAAGCCCAAATTTATCTACGCGTCTAGGACTCCAACTTTGATGAAGGAGTTGAAGGGAGATAAAATTGTTTTAAAGAACAGAATTTGGCAGTAATCTTGTTGGTCCGAAAGGTTCTTGATTTGAGAATGCCGAGCATCCAAATTTGACTAAGAGTCTGCCCTAAGATCAGTGATCCCTAGGACCCAATAAAGGTGTAGGTCAATTTTCAACATGTCATGAGTGACAGAATATAGCTAAGATGGTCAGATATCGTACGAAACCAAGTCAGAATTAGAGCCTAATTTGGAACAAAAAATTACGATAGCAGCAGAATCAGTTTTTTTTTAGTGCAAAATTTAAGGGATTTATCCAACCTTAAAAAACAAGATAATGAAGGAATGAATTTAGCATTATGAAGACCCCTAGTCAGTCTAAGAAAACCTGATGATTTTGGCAGCAAAGGGGAAGGATAAAGAGAGCAGAAAACAGCTCAAACAAGGTTTGCAAATGCAGATGAAGCCATATCTTTTTGGTTAAGGTATCTTCCACTTTGTTGATGGCTCCGTGCCGTGTCCTCCTTCTCATATATCTAAAATTAATAGTTCTGTTGGTTCTTCTTTGGCCATTAACCCTTATTTTCTTCATTGGAAGTAACAAGATCAACTTATTTTGAGCACGTTACTCTTCTCTCTTTTAATGGATGTATTGCATCTTGTGGTAGATTGTCGGACCTTACATTGCATTTGGCGTACTCTTGAGCAAGCTCTCACCTCTCAATCTAATTCTCGCATTATGCAACTCCATAAGTCTTTTCAAAGCCTTCGGCAAGGTGATGCTTCGATTGCTATGCATATGCAATAAGCAAAATCCTTATTTGAAGAATTGATTGCTGCTGGTCGGCCAATCTCTTTTAAAGATTTCAACCTCTATGTGTTTCATGGCCTTCGTGGTGAGTTCAAAGACTTGGTAACCAGCCTCGCGACCAAGACAGAACCTTTTTCGTATGCATATCTTCATTGCCATCTTCTTACCCACGAGTTTTGACGCACGTCCCCCACGCGGTGATTTAGCGATTTTTCGTTATGTTTGCTTGATTTGGGAGTTGCCACCTAGTATTTCATTGAGGGTTACTAGGAAACCTGGATTTACTGGTCGTTGTCAGAGATTCAAAGGTAAGGGACTGGTTGTGGCTAAGGAAGGTATTAGCACCCCTAGCGCACCCTACCTGAGGTAAGCTGCTTTACGGTTTGATGTGATTTGAAAATTTGAAATATTAATCAAATTCTAAGGTTTTAATAAATCAATTATTAAATCCTAAAATATATGTAGAAACATGTTCTTACATTTTCATGGAGAATAGAACATGATTTTATTTGTCCTTGAGATATTTAACCATATTCAAATTAAACACTTAATTCTTTTTGTCTTTTTAATTTTTATAATTCAATAACATAAATAAAATAAACAAACACACACACACTAACATTACTTTTTTACTATGCTCAACTCATACATCACTTTTACATATTACAAAATATCAAAAGTTCAAAATAAATCAAATACTAGTAATCTAAATATACACAGCAACATTTGAAAATTACAAAAAGCTCCGGGAACAGTGCTGGAAGGTTTCTAGGCATGGGAACAGTGGCGGCGCGTCTTCTCCACGCGCCACCATAATTGGCGGCGCGTGGGTTCACGTGCTGCTGCGAAATCTAGTGAGTGGGGGGAGATCTTCACCTTCCTATTGGTTGTGAGCAACGCCGTTACCTGCAAAATACCAAAAACACAACAAGCAAGTCTGTTTTAGTTTTGTTTTCAGATCAGCTTCTCTTCCTTCCCCTTTTTCAGATCTGCTTCTCTTTCTCTTCCTTCAAATCTGGAGCCCGGCGTAGCACACGCTGCTAATAGGCCAGACGTGTGGATGGCTGGATCGACAACTTCCCTTATCCTCCTTCATTTCTACACTGGCGGTGTCGTCCACCGTTGCCATGGTTGGGAGACCGGCACCCTTGAAGTCTCGGTTTTCTGCTCCCTTCTACTGTTCTTCGGCCTCCCTTCTCATTTCCTCATCGTCTCTATAATGAGCTGCTGGAGATGGGAAGCTGCTATTGGCCAGTTGATGGTGGTTGGCCTCGGCGATACTGGAGCTGACGGTGGTGCTGGGGTGTTGCTGTGGGACCGAGAGAAGATTGGGAAGAAAACAACGGGGGCTGCCACCGTGTTCGGTTTGAGATGAGAGGAGCAGCAGTCGGCCTCTGTCTGGTGGAGCTGGAGACCGTGAGAAGGAAATGGAAGGCTTCTGTGCAGAGGGCAGGTCTTGGCTGCCACTGTTGGAGGTTGATGTGGGTGTGGCCTTGGCTAGTTTTTGGAGTTGGAGGCAAACCAGAGAAGGGAAGGGGTTTTGGCTTGTTGGGAAGATCTGGCCAGGTGAGCTAGCGGCTAGAACTTGAAGATGAGAGGAAAACGCAGAGGCTGGTCTTTGTGGGGAAGAGAATAGTGAGGGAGATAGAGATCCCCCAGCTATTACTGGTTCTGGGACCAAAAATACTAAAAGCCAAAGTTAGTGGGGGGCGGCTTGTTGGCTGGGACTTGAGAGGAAATGGGGGGAACGGTGATGGCTCTTTTTTGGCTGAGGGGAAGTGAGCGGCCCGTCCCTTGGAGAAAATGGGGGCTCTGGTTTCTCAAAGGGAGGGGCGGCCGACTTGGTTTCAAAGGGTGGCGGTTGTAGGAGAAAGGGTTTTAGGTTTTTTCTTTTGTTTCCTCCAAATTTTCTTCGCCCACAAAATGTTCTCCCTCATTTTCTGCCGCCCCCCATGCTTGTAAAATTTTTTCCTCCCTCCTCTATTCCACTGTAGAATGGTATTTATAAAAGAAATATTGCTAGGTTTCCAAACTGGTCCCTCAACTTTTCTTTTTCTTTTCTTTTCTTTTCCTTTTCTTAAAGCGAGCAATATCAACATCGACTCAAAAAATCAGTGATTGTAAAATTAACGCGTTAAAAGTTGAACGCGTTCAAAATACCTTTGAAAATTTAAATTCTTCTGAGATGACGTTGAAAATGCTAAAAATGATGCAAATATATCAAAATGCATTTTTTTGGGGTTTTCGTTGTTTTTTTGCTGTTTTTTATTTTTTCTGAAAATTATCAGAAACATGGGTAAAAAATTAGGTAGCAACAAGTTTCTTCACAAGACCTCCGTTTAACCCATGACTGTCAACCCACCTCTGCTACCCATGTCATCTCTGCTGCTTTCGACCAACCTTACCTAGTATCAAAATAGCCCCAACTTCAATCGTAACAGAGGTCATTCTCATGACAACTAAAGTCCTAATAGCAACTGCAACAACCACAACCACAGGTATGACGTTCATGGTTCTTAGGGCTTTACTCCCACCGACTGGAAGCAGAGCAATTGGCAGCAGAATATAAGGAACTATGGTCCTTCGTAGTGGTCTCCTCACCGGTCCTTTGAGCAGAGCATTAAGTGTTAGCGTTGCTTCTCCTTTGGCCACACCACCCCTCAATGCCTTTAGTTTGGCAGCAGTGGACAACAATCGAGTGCCCATCTTGTTATTGGTAATGTTTCCACTTCTACTTGGTTTTCGAACACTGGTGCGAATCAACATGTCATGCCTGATCTTATGAATCTCTGACTGAATCTGCACCCTATCTCGGTAATGATCATTTGCATGTTTGTGGCAGTAAGGGCCTTTCCATATCCAATATTGGACATACCATGTTACATTTTGCACAACACACCTTTACCTTATCTAACATTCTTCATGTTCCTTATATTACCAAACCACTACTTTCTGTTCATAAATTTTATCGTGATAATAATGTCTATTTTGAATTTCACACATTTGTGTTTTATGTAAAGGGTCTCACCACCAAGGCAGTACTCCTTTCCGGTCAGAGTAATAATGGTCTTTATGTTTTATCTGAGTCTTATGCCATATCCATCCCTTAGGCTTATTGGTCTCCTTGTGTTTTTGCAACTGCTAATCAGTGGTATCGTCGATTGGGTCATCCTACTTCCTATGTTTTTAATTTTTTATCTTCCAAAAATAAAATAGCTTGTACTTCTAGACACTCTCTTGTTGAATGTCAAGCTTATCCGCTAGGCAAGTCATCGCATCTGCCGTTGAGACCTATGGGTCACAAAACTACCACTACACTTGATTTAATCTTTAGTGATGTTTAGGGTCCCACTCCTATATTTTCCTCTGATAATTTTTGTTACTTTGTTATTTTTATCGATATGCATACAAAACATATATGGTATTAGCCTCTTGTTGTGAAATATGATGTGTTTTCTACCTTCCATCGTTTTCAAGTTCTTGTTGAGCATTAGTTTTAATGAAAAATTAAATCTGTTCAAACTGATTAGAGTGGAGAATATTGTAAGTTAAATAGTTTCTTCAGATTATTGGTATTCATCACAGGTTAATTTATCCTCATACACATGAGTAAAATGGCATCATTAAGCGTCACCATTAGTATATTATCGAAACTGGCCTCACCGTCCTAGGATAATGTAGTGTTCCTTTATAATTTTGGAATTATACACTTGAATCTTCAGTATATCTTATCAATCGCATGTCTACTCTTGTCGTCCAAAATTAATCTCCATTTGAGTGTTTGTTTCATCGTACTCTTGATTATGATTTTTGTGAACTTTTGCTTGTCTTTGTTTTCCTTTTCTCCGTCCATATTTTGCTCATAAGTTGGATTTTTGTTCATCTCCACGTGTGTCCTTAAGTTATAGCTCCTCTCATCTTGGTTATCACTGTCTTAATTTAGCATCTCAACGTGTTTTTGTCTCCCATCATGTCTGTTTTAATGAAGATGTGTTTCCTTTTGTAAAATCTAAAAAAATAGCATAAAATCCCAAGACCTCCTCCCATCCTATGCATCCTACACATTTGCAAAACTTGATTACTTCCCTAATTTTCTCCCTCAATGCCCCGTCGGTCCACCATACCAGCAGACCACCCAACCAAACAACCCACCCTCCAACCATGTCTGCCATCATCCAACAACACCTCAGCCCGACCTCTATATCACCATTTACTTGTTTCTCTAATGATCATTCTTTAGGTACAGGTTTTTCTCCTTCAGAGTTGCATTTTTCCAGGTCTGCTACTGTAAAGACTCATGGTTCTGCCACAAACTCTTCAGGTTATACTGCCGCGAGCTTCACACCTCAGTCTGGTTCTCTAGCCGACCTGCAATTAATTGTTGATCTCTTCTCTTATCCTCTCCAGTAGCTTACAGGTTCAAGTTCTCCTCCATCTCATTTTGCTGCTCGTTAGCATCCTATGTCCTTCGTTCATGGCTGCCTAAGACTGCACATTTGATGGCGTCTGCAGCCATAGTTGTTACCCTTATCTATCAGGTAATCTCTCCTTCCAACTATGAACCCATTGCATTCTCTGATGTTGACAAGTATGAGGCTTGGTATGGTTCTATGCGAGATAAAATTTAGGCCTTGCGCTCTAATGACACTTGGTCCTTGGTTCTTTTTCATTCTTTAATTAATATTGTTGGGAGTCGTTAGGTGTACTAGATAAAGCACCATTCGGATGATAGTATTGAGCGGTATAGGGCATGCTTAGTTGCTAGAGGTTTTACTCAACAAGAAGGCATTAATTACTTAGAGACCTACAATCCTATCATAAGCAAACAACTATCAGGTTGGTTTTCTTCATTGCGGTTTCGTATGGTTGGAAGATTCATCAACTTAATATACATAATGCCTTTCTTAATGGAGTTCTTGTCAAAGAGGTCTACATGAAACAACCTCTAGGTTTTGTTGACTCTACCCTTCCCTCTTATGTATGCCGATTGCATAAGACTCTATATGGTTTGAAGGAGGCTCCACGAGCATGGTACACTCGTTTGAGTTATTTTCTGCTTTCTCTTGGCTTTCACACTTCCAAAGTTAACACCTCCTTATTTATCTTGTTTGTGGGTGCTGCAGATATGTTTTATCTTTTGGTTTATGTTGATGATATCCTGCTTACGGGTAGTGACTCTACTATGCTTCACCATCTAATACAGTTGTTGAGCTCAAAGTTTAAGCTTCGCGACTTAGGGTGCGTTCAATATTTTTTAGGAATTGAGGTTTAGTCCACCAATATAGGTCTAATGTTATGACAACATAAATATATTCTTGACATTCTTACTCGGGCTGGTATGACCTCTTGCAAACCTGTTGATACTCCTATTTCTACCTCTAAAGTTACCTTGTTGCCCGATTCCTTGTTTTTTGATCCTACACATTTTGTTAAATTATTAGTGCTCTTCAATATCTCACCTTTATGAGGCGAGACATCTGATTTGCTATTAACAGAGTCTGTCAGTTTATGCATGCTCCTATAGATTCTAATTGAGCTATCATTAAATGCATTCTACGTTATCTTCATAGTATGACATCTTATAGCTTACATATCACTCGCAATTCCTTATTTGCTTTACATGGCTTTATAGATGCAGATTGGGCAGGCAATATTGATGATCATAAGTCTACGGGTGGTTACCTTGTTTTCTTTGGTCATACACTGATTCGTGGAAATCAAGCAAGCAACGCATAGTTGCTCGCTCCACTACCGAGGCTAAGTATAAAGTCTTTGCAGATGACACTTGTTATAACCCAATACTAGGTTATTCCCCAAAATTCACTTTTTTTCAAAATAAAAAAATAAAATAAAGGCTGGCAATGTGGAGAAAGCAGATCAAGGAGGACTACAAAAATAGGAAAAAAATCAAACTGCAATTTTGGAGGAAATTCAAGGCCTAATTGTACCCCATTATGCCAAAAAATGGAGAAAAGATGCAAATTCTATGTCAAATTAAATGATTATTGGACGAATTTGCATAAAAATTAAGCCCAATGACATAATTAAATTTTTAATAGGCCAATTTGATTTAATCATGGGCCAAATTAAATTTTAATTATGTTTAAGAATTAATTTGGGTCCAATTGAAGAATTTAATTAAGTGAAAGGACTTAATTATACTTTAAATGAGTCAAATTAATTTTATTTAGGGCTTAATTGATGAAAAATTAAGTTTGGGAGCCTAATTTGGGCTTAATTGAGAAGATTGGAATTTTAGGAGACCAAATTTAATTTTTACCAAGTTAATTGATTGAAATTAGGGGCCAAATTGCAAGAAAATTGAAGTTTTGGGATCAATTAGTGGCTAAATTGAAGAAATCCGAGATTAGGGACCATATCGCAATAGGCGCGTAACTTCGGGGCTCCAATTGAAGTTTATCAGGGGTTAATTGTAAAAGTTTAGCGTCAATTAGAGGTTTAATTGAAAGCAATTTAAAGAGAGAGGACTGAAATGAACTTTGGCCAAAATCAGAACTTTGGTAATGTTCATCTTCTTGTTTAAATCTCTGTAATAACGGCTCAGGTTACCTACTTTGTAGGTGCATTTAATGCACATAAAGTCCACCAAATTTAACCAAACGTCCACGAAAATGATCCTCTATAGTTCCTTTACAACTCCATGTCAATAGTTCAGTCTGAATGACAATTAATCAGCTCTGACGCCAGCCTAAATATGCCAACTCAGGCAGCTTTTTCTGCAGATTTGACAGTGCACCATTCATACTTTGAGCCAACGGATAGGATCCTTCCCAACAGAATCAAGGGCTGAAAGTTTACCCCAGTGTATACGATATTACCCTCTTCCGCTGCCTATAAATAGAGGCTCCATTGATGACCTGAGGGAGGATAAAATTGGGTCCAAAGTAAGCCAAAAAACCAGCCTTCCTCCCTCTCCCCGCTGTAAATTTTCTTCTTCTGCTTCTTATTCTTTCTTCCTCTGCCACAAGAAACCAACACCGTCACCATTTCATCCTCCAACTCCGCCTTGAGTAACCACCACCACCATCAGTGGTATGGAAACCATCATTTCCACCATAAGCCGGTGCCCAAACACCTTCTTTTAGTAACAGTCGCGACTTTCTCCTTCCTCTCCTCTCTGCAGATTTCCTTTTCTTCCTCTTCCAGTTGTAGCCGCTCCAGCCAACTCAGGCGGCCAACTCCACTGCCGACTTCAGGTCGTCCTCCCCCAGCCAGCCATCACCGCCACACCAGGTGGTCCGCTACCCTTCCCCTGGTTCTTCGTCTTCTCCATGAAAGTTCCACTGTTTTGAACAGTGGAATGTGAATTATAATTCACGTCCACTGTTCATAAGTGAAAAGTGGATGTGAATTATAATTCACGTCTACTGTTCCAGTGGACCTTGGGCAGGACCAGTTTTGGCCCAGCCCAAACGGCCAGGCCGGGTCCGGTCCGGCCCCCAAAAAAAAAAATTTTAATCATTAAAAAAATATGATTTTCTCAAATATTTTTATACCAATTTTGCATAATATCGGGTTGTATATTTACACTCTAAAATACAAATCCAGTATTAAAATACTCGATTTTCTCCGAAATATTTTTTAAAAAAATTCAAAACATTTTTTTAAAAAAATTTATTGCATACGGCCAAATCCTAAAATTTTTCCAATAATATTTCTCATAGATCCAATTACTATGCCATTCTATTATAAGAAAAAAAAAATCATATAGAGATTATCAAAGAAGCATCTCAATCTAAAAACTTAAGCTATTAGGTGAGGTATTAAGAATAGTTCTAATATACCCCTTCAATGAAAGCTTTTTGTGCTTAAAACTTGCACATGCAAGCCAACACTACCTTATGCAAAGGATTACTGTAATATTTTTCTTTAAGAATCTAGGAAATGCTGTCATATTAGGGTTGCATGACCCAAATTAAGGGACAACTTCATGGATATATAAGTTCCTGTAATGGTTGTTAGAAATGTGCAAGAGTTGTTTGATAAGATTAGACGAATTGAGAGAAATTTATTGAGAAAAACATTGAGAATATAACGATGAGCCTTTGTTGCAAGCATTGAGATGCATGTCTAGATGACTTGAAAATTCCATGAAGGTTGATGATAACATATGCTTGAAGAATATGGTTCAATTAGGGGCAACATTATGGCTTATTGACAATCTAAGATATGGTCGACACTAGAAAGCCTTTTGATGATTGTTGGCAGGATGCACACAACTAATCAAATGGCAGTTCTTGAGAGGATCCAAGTAATGAATGATTTGTTAATCTCCTTTATGATAAAGCAAGCAATACCACATTTAGGGGGGGCATGTCAATTTTAATAAACAATGAGAGCAATAATCATTGCATACAGTCTAAGATGGGCACTGCACTTATATTTTAGTAGAGGACTAGCATACAGTAAACTTGAATGACCTAGTGAATCAGAAAAATAAAAAAGGATTTGGAAAGCAAGCAAAGACTCTCTACGACGATTGAGCATTAAAGAAGGGCGGCCTTTATTTAAAACAAGTAAGGATGCATGCACGCCATCCAACCCCGAAGCATTGTATATTTGTTTTTTAATTTTTTAGGAAGATCCTTAATGAAACCCAACAAGATTTTGATGAATCTGAGTTGACAAAGAAATAATTATTGAGCTATGATAGCAAGGAATCTTAGTTTTTAAATCCTGTCATCAGGAAGAATCTTCAGGTCAACCCTCCAATCAGGAAGCACAAAGTTCAAACCCCATAATCTGGAAACTTTAGGTTAGCCTTACAATCAGGAAGCACCAAGTTTCCAAACCCTGCTATCATAACCCATTTCTAGGTTATTCCCTAAAATTAACTTTTTTTTTCTTATAAAAAAGAAAAAAAAGAGGCCATAATAACAGGAAAACCGACAATGTGGAAAAAGGAGGCTGAAGAAGATCCTAGGTACATATAGAAAAAACGAGCTGAAATTTTGGACAAATTAGAAGCTTAATCATACCTTATTTTTCCCAAGACTGGAGAGACAATGCGGATTCAAGGTCAAATTAAATTATTATTAGATGCATATGCATAAAAATTAAGCCTATGAAAATAATTAGATTTTTAAGAGGGCAATTTGATTTCATCATGGGCCAAATTGAAACTTTGATTATGTTTAAGAATTAAATTAGGTCAAATTAAAGGATTTAATTAAATGCAAAGACTTAGTTATACCTTAAATGGGTCAAATTAATTTGATTAAGGATTTAATTGGTGAAAAATTAAGTTCGAGAGCCCAATTTGGGCTTAATTAAGAAGACTGGAATTTTAGAGGACTAAAATTAATTTTTTTAGAAAGTCAATTGATTGAAATCAGGGGTAAAATTGCAAGAAAATCAAAGTTTATGGTCAATTAGGGGTTAAATTGAAAACATTCACAAGCAAACACCTTTTTGGAAAAGGTGCCAAATTCTAGGGATTCAATTGATTGAAATCAGGGGTGAAATTGAAGAGAATTGAAAGTTTAATGGTCAATTGAGGGTCAATTTGTATAAATCCAAGATTAAGGATCAAAATGAAAAAGGCTCTGAAATTCGAGGTTGATGTTAAAGTTCAGCAGAGGTGAAATTACATTAAATCAAAAGTTTGGGATCAATCAGGGATGAAATTAAAAGAAATCAAAAGCCAAATGAATAAATTAAACTTTGACCAAATCCCTAAATTAAAGTCAAAACAACGTTGTTTTGAAGATAAAAAAAAGGATAGACCAGACAACTCGTCGTCTGGTTGCTGTTCATCACAATAGACCAGACAACTCGTTGTCTGGTTACTGTTCATCACCCCTTCCTTACGTGTCGTTAAAGGCATTTAATGCTTCTTCTCCCTACTAAATCAAGGAAACCATACATCACTATGATAACTTGAGATTGGAATAAACCATAGAGCAGATCTCGTCAACCAATTTCCTATACAGCCGTCGCACTGCTGCCTTAGAAAAGCCAACTCAAGTAGCCTTTAGCTGTCAACTTTTTCAAGCCATGATGACAACTTTGAACCAATAATTAGGATCATTCCGATTTGAATCGAGGGCTAATATTGGTCCCTAATAAAGACAAAGTGTCCTTCTTCCACTCCTTATAAATAGGGGTGGATTCTATGCATTGAGGATAAAAAATCAGAGGCCAAATTTGGAGAAAAACAAGCTTTCTCCCCTAGTTTTTTTGCCATTATCGTCTTTATCCTCCTCTGCCGCCATCACCTCGACTTCTACATCCATCAACCACCTCACCATCGGCTTCTCCATCGAAAGCTTCACCACAAGCCACCAGCACGACCACCATTCAATCACCTCTATATCAGGAATAATCACTGCAAACGTTTTCCTCCCTGCTACAAACATTTCTTCCAGCAAACATTTGTGGGTCTCACGTATGTTTTTGGGCTATAGACTTATATTGTAAGATGCAGACCCAACATTAAAAAATACCTGGTTTTCTCCGAAACTTTAAAAAAATTAAAAAATTTCAACAAAACAAATTCAAAAATATATTTAAATTAATTTCTTCTTTCCAAAAACAAAAACAATATGTTTTTTTGTCCCGTGCATACGACCAAATCCTAAAGGTTTTTCATACATATTTTCAAAAAAGAGGATAAATTGGTTTTTATATTATTTTAAAAAATACAAAATAGATATCATAACTAATTTATGATTATCTGTTAGACTTTGGCCAAAATGTAAAAAATCCTTCAACAACTATATTGTTTAATTAATATCTGGAGTGTTTGGATTTAATTGTAGACTTTAATACTTGGGGGATAAAATTATAGTGTAAACTATACCCTCAAGTATTAAATTTAACAAAGCTGAAGACAAATTTTGGTTCTAGTTAAAGAAAATCGCTAGATTAGGATTTTAGGTTGGACCAAGATGAAAGCAAAAAATTTGGTTCTAGTTAAAGGGCATCACTAGATTAGGATTTCAGGTTCATTAAGCTGAAGACAAAGACCAAAGTTATGGTTAAAGGGAACCACGAGATTGAGATTTCAAGTTGACCATGCTAAAGAGAAAGACCAAGGTTTAGTTAAAGAGAATCACTAGATTGAGATTTCTAGTTAAACGAGCTGAAGATAAAGTCCAAGGTTTTGATTAAAGGGAATCACCTAATCATTGGAATTTCAGGTTGACCGAATTGAACATAAAGATCAAGGTTCTGGTTAAAGAGAATTGCCAAGATTGAGATTTTAGGTGTACTAAGCTGAAGACAAAAAAGATGATTTTGGTAAACGGAATCGCTAGATTGGGATTTCAGGTTAATAGAGCTGAAGACAAAAACCAAGGTTATGAGTACTTTTAGATTTTTTTTTATGTGTGAGACATTTATCCTTTCTATGATGATTAGTCTTTGTATCTAGAGCTTGGAAATGAATTAAGATCAAAATTTTCAAAAGTAAAGGGGGTTGACGTGGAACATGAAATAAAGTCTACAAAGAAGCTAAACATGTCTAATTGATAAACCTAACAAAAACAAGAACAATGGATGATCCAACCATTGGATCAGACTAAAAATTTTTTTTGGAGATTCTACGACATTTTTTAATGTGATATGATTTGTCATTATTGGACTGTTGGATCTCTAAAAATTAGGCCCATAAATTGTTATGTTGCCTATTTTAGTTATTTTTCAAAATATTTTTGAATTCAATTAGTTTTTTTCTACTTAGATCTCGACTCTTAATTAGGTTGACTTTAGAACTTCTATGTAAATAGTTGACATGCTTTTTTAAATTATTATTCAGTTTATTAAAACATTTTTATAAAATATCAAATATTTTTTATATTCCTTTAGAGTATAATGATTATAACTTTAGAGCATGAAAACCGTAATCTTCATTATACACTCTATCAACTCACTATTGTGTACACGAGCGAGATTTAAAGCTAGGCATGAGATTCACTTAGAACGACCTTTTATCAGACCAAGACCAAGTTAGGTTTGCCCAAACATGGGGCCAAATTAGGGAAGGTTAGTGTCACATGTGTGCGGCGTCGCGATAATCGTTCTCCTGGATCGGGAATAGGATTGGGAAATGGACAGGACAAGGAATTCTTGTCATTTATTAGTGGAAAGAGGGACTGAGAGTTGCCAACTAATATTTTCGTTACTAGGAACTCTAACTAGTTTTAGAGATTGGGCACATTGACTGGTTGCGCAAAGAGAAAGTATTAGCACCCCTAATGTGCTTTACCTGAGATAAGCTGCATTGTTTAATTGTCTGATATAAACTAAGGTATTGTTGTATTTTCTAGTTATTGGTCTGTATAAGGTTTAAGAAAAGTTCTTCTCAGTAAGGAGATCTTTATTTTATTAGGTAAAAAGCTAACCGTTTTAATGTCAATATAAAAAATAAAAAGAATTATCTTTTTATTTAATATCGGGAATACATCTTATGTATAAGTTCGTAATCCTAGATACTAAAAGAAAATAAAATAAATTTTTTGGTATTTTTGGAATATGGGCCTAGTTCTCATGACTTTAATAAACTGGTTATTAAAGCCCAAAATGAATGCTAATAAGTACTTTTTAAAAAAAAACAAATTGTATGAAAATATTATATGATTTTTTTATATATTTTTGAGAGACTTGGCCGTATGCATGAAAATAAGATATTTTTTTGTTGTTATTTTATATTTTTATTTTGCCATATTTCATAGAAAATTGAGTATTTTAATACCGGATTTGTATCTTATATTGTAAAAATACAAACCAGTATTAAGCAAAATTGGTAGAAAAATCTGCGAGAAAATCTCAAATGTTTTTGAAAGGATTTTAAAAAATTAGATTTTTTTGTTTTTGTTTTTATTTAATTTATTATATTATATATTATTATAATTATATAATAAAACATATTGGGATGGATCCGACCTAATTATATGGGCTAAGCCTACCCAGATTGGGCCGAGGTCGGCCCAACAAGTTTTGCTATAAGGGGACTGGGTCAACACTGGTCCGACCCAAAAACAATGGGCTCTCCATTGTACACATGCTACGTGAATAGTGGTGATGGGGGGTGAAGAAGAAGAAAAAGAGGGGGAATCTGACCTGACTGTGGCTCACGACGATGTTCGTCCCTGCTAGAGTTGGAGCCGCCAGTTCTTCTTCAAAACAAAGTGGTTGTGCATTGAGGGGAGTTGTTTTCAATGGTGGTCTGTAATGGCGGCTGTTGGGGGAAGGGCGACCTTTTTTTTTTCTTTATGTTTTTTTTTCTTTATTTTTTGTTTTTTTTGTTTGTCTTTCGTCTGTTTTCTGTGTCCTTAGTCTGTTTTTTTCTCATTCTTGTGTCTGTTTTTGTCCCTTGTCTCCTTCTTTCCCTCTTTGTTTTTTCATTTTCTTTTTTTGTGTTTTTTTTTCATCCCTTCTCTTTATTTTATTTTTTTGGTTGTCATCCCATTCACCTCTTGGTGAGGGGAGTATTTATAAGGGGCAGGGGGGAGAGAGCTACCCCTGTCCAATCATGCCGAAGGGGTAGGGTGGCAGGGTGGTTATTATGTAGTTGCCTCAAGGCTACTCGCAAGGCTTGTCCCCTCATTTTTTTCATCTCAATGGTAGGCCATAAGAGGGGTGTGGGTTGTGTCGGAGTTTTTGGGCAAATGGGGGGGAGAGAGAGGGAGAGAGAGAGACGTTGCAAAGGAGAGGAAGAAAAACTTTCTTCCCTTGCCTATAGCGCGTGAAAGGGAAGAAGAAGATGAACAGTGTCACCAAAACGACGCTGTTTTTAGCTTTGTCTTTTTTTAAAAAAATAATAGTGAATGAAATGACTTTATTTTGTACAAAATGCGTCATTTCATTTAAATGAAAATAGTGTCTAAAGACTTTGTTTCCAAATCAATCCTTAATTAAGATTTTGATTCTAAAAATCAATTAAATTGTATCCTTACCAAATTCAACTGTCATTCCTGAAGTTGGTAGCCTTTTTCATTTAGATCCTTGGTTTTGAATTAATTTCTTTGACTCCCAATTGATCAACAAACTTTCAATTTCTCTAATTTAGCCCCTGATTCGGTCAATTCCAGCCCCAATATTCACGCGTCCTTTCCAGTTTGGTCCATGGTTTTGTATTTCTTTGATCAAATCCGTAATTGCCCATCAAACTTTAATATTTATGCAATTAAGCCCCTGATTTGAGCAAATTAACTCTTACAAATTGTAATTTGACAAACTTCAATTTCTTCCAATTAAAGCCCAATTTGACTTAAAAAATCCATTTTCTTGCCATTAAATCCTTCATAAATTCGGTTAAACCTTCAATAAAATTTAATTGGGTCCTTAAACATCTAATTTTGAATTTGTCTTCCTTATATTGAATTTTCTTTGCCAGCAGGGCTTTCATTAATCGAAAATATATTGTCAAATTTTAATCTTTATACTTTTAAACCTCCTCAACAAATTTCTTCCAATTAAAGCCCAATTTGACTTAAAAAATCCATTTTCTTGCCATTAAATCCTTCATAAATTCGGTTAAACCTTCAATAAAATTTAATTGGGTCCTTAAACATCTAATTTTGAATTTGTCTTCCTTATATTGAATTTTCTTTGCCAGTAGAGCTTTCATTAATCGAAAATATATTGTCAAATTTTAATCTTTATACTTTTAAACCTCCTCAACAAATCTTTGGGCATTTTTTGGGCACCCCGGTGTCCTCTTCTCATTGAAATTGATTTTTTGGTTTTCTTCCGATAATTTTTGATTTTTTTGTATTTTCTCTTTTTTTATGTGGGGATTCCTAAAAATGGACAATAACAATTAGAGTTAGCCGAGATCAAGTCCAAACTCAGCCCATATGTAACCTTTAAGGTCAAGTTGAGGGATATGCCACTGACGAACAGAAGCTACGACAATAAGAGTGTGAATAGTAGTCATTTTTGCAACAATGACAAATATCTCCTTATAATCCATACCATACTATTGAGAGTATATTTTTGTAACCAACCTAGCTTTGTATTGCTCAATAGACCCATCAAAATCAGTTTTGATCTTATATACCCAATGACAAGTAACAACACTCTTACCAGAAGATCGAGGAACCAAATCCCAAGTTTATGTCTTATGTAAAGCAAAAAGTTTCTCATCTATAGCTTGCTGCCAAATAGGATCAATAATTGTCTCTTTATAGGAAAAGAGCTGAGAAAGATAATTAATAGAAACTAAAAAGCAAGTGAATGGTGAAGAATAACAAGAATAAGCAAAATCTGGTAACTTTATGGACTTACAAATGCATATGGATTGACGTAGAGGTGGATCCACAATCTTAGGTGAAGCTTGAGGGGTTGTAGATGATAATGGAGCTTCAGGTATACCGGAGAGTAAAGTGTCAATACCTGTAGATTGATGAATATAAATTGGTCGAACATGGGGAGAGGTATCTGAGGTACTTAGAATGTGAGATGATAAATTATTAGAATTCTTAGAAAAAATATTTATATGAATAAGATCAGGTCTAGTTAGACTATGAGTAGTGGATGGAATAGAAAAGAAAGGTATATGCTAGAGAAAGACAACATGACGAGACACATAAAATTTATAAGTTATTGGATCAAAACAACGATACCTCTTTTTACCTTCACCATACCCCAAAAAGACACAAATAACAAACCAAGAGGACAACTTATTGCATTCTACATGAGGACGAAGAACGAAACAAGTACAACCAAAAACTCTAAATGAAAAATAATTAGGGACATACCCATATAACTTTTCAAAAGGAGATAAACCCTAATTATGAGAAGATGAAATAGTATTAATCAAACTTATATTAATAAGGACAACTTCTCCCCAAAACTCACTGGGAACAAAAGTAGACAACAAGAGAGAACAAACAGTTTCAACAATGTGCCTATGTTTTCTTTCATCATCTCCATTTTGCTTAGGAGTATCTATACGTGAAGTTTGGTGAATGATTTCATCTAAGGCAAGCATCTGACAAAATTTATTACAGGTGTATTCCCTGCTCAAATCACACCTAAAGCATTTGATTATAGCAGAATATTGAGTTTTAACAAGAGCTCGAAAGGCTGTATATATCTCAAAGAATTCAAAACGATGTTTCATTAAATAAACCCAGCAATAACGAATGTGATCATCAATAAATGAAATATAATATCGAGACCCTCCTTTAATGGCAACAATAGAAGGTCCCCATATATTAGAATGAATCAAGTCAATGGGGAAAAAGAAACATAAATACTTTGATTAAATGGTAAAGTGGAAAAATTCACCAGTTTACGTCCCATTATAATTAGAAATATCATAGGTTTGCAAATTTCCTAAAGTTCTTGTGGATGCCAAAAATCTCAAACGAGAAGATGAAACATAACTTAGACGAGAATGCCATAAATAAAAATTAACTAGAAGAGGAAGGACTCAAACGAAAAGAAGACAAATAAATAGTAGTGGTAGCAGCAGCGGTAACTAACACTTTTAACTCATCAAAAATATATAATCCATTCCTCCTACGGCCTGTCCCAATCAGCTTTGGAGACTGCAGATCCCATACATAACAAAAAGAAGAGGAAAAATGACTAAATAATCACCAGAATCACATAATTGACCAACAAAAGCAAGATTCAATCTGAGTTTGGGAATAAAATAAACATTAGAGAGAGATAAGTGAGGTGTGACAATAGAACCAACACCTACTAAGGGCATGAGATTGTCATTAGCAGTCATAAGAGAAATGAAGGGTGAAGGGGATAAAGAGGTAAAAGATGAAGAATCTAGAGACATATGATATAAAGCACCAAAATCAAGACCTATTCAGAATGTGACATACTTGAGGAACTATGAGGCAACTGACCTATGAAAGGCGAAACGGACATTGCTTTTGGCTGTAAAGAGAGAAACTTCTGAAATTGCTCAGCTAGAGTACTAGGATTAGTGATAGAGCCTGATGAAGCTACTGCTGCAGTATTGTGGTTTGGTGGTTTATAACCCTAAGGTGGTCTATGAGCATTAGATTGTGACTAACTGTCAGGCTTCCAAGCTTGATTTAGTTGTTTCAACTTGGGACACTAAGCCTTCTATTGACCTTTCTGCTTACAGAAACTATAGTTGTCGAAGGCAATCCTTGTATAAGGCTTATTCTGATGATTATATAATGGTTTAGATGGTACTGCTGGCATAGAGGGATTCAAAGTAGATAGAATTCCTTTTTCAGAATAAGACTGAAGACATATTTTTTCAGCCAATAGCTCACTAACAATAGAGTCAATAGAAGGCAGTGGAGAACAATGCAGAATTGAACCTATAAGTCCTTCAAAATCACTGGGAAGTGCTGTTAAAAACTGTATCAATCGTTGCTGATCTCTACGCTCAATATAGGCACCACAAGCCTTTAATTCTGCCGATTCTGTGATAGCCAATTGATCTCAAAGATTGTCATAGCAGAATAAAACTCTTTAATACTCATATTCTTCTAATGAAGAGCTCGTATGTCATTCTCTAATTTATATTGCTTTGCAAAATTTGATTGCGTGAATAACCTTTACAGATGATCCAAAACCTCATTTGTTGTCTCATACTTTGCCAACTGCGTACCTATGTAATGCTCAACAGAATTGTTGATCCAAGTAATAATCTTTGCATTGTTTGCTTCCCATGTATCTATCAAAGCAACATCCCCCTCCTCCGTATTTTTGGGTATCACATAAGTTCCACTAACATATCCCCACATCTTTTTACCATTAAAAAAATCTCTCATTACATAACTCCAATACCAATAATTCTTTCCATCTAATCTTACACTCACAGACTGAAGTAAATCATCTCTTTCAGTAGCTATAATCAACAAACAAAGAAAACCATAATGCAAAAGTATCGAAAGACAAAGTATCAGATTGCAGAAACTAAATAGATATCGCAAAAACTGAACAAATATCTTCTTGAAGTTATAGGATTGCTCCAAAACACAAAAAGAATTGCAGAAATTAAACGTAGTACCGAATTGCAGAAACTGAAGGGAAGAAAAAATACCAAAACAATTGCAAAAACAGAACATAAATATCAAATTGCAAAAGCAAAACCAATATCACTCCAAAAAAAATTGAAAGGCTCGTTCCATAAAATCAGCTCTAATACCATGTTAAAGTAATTCAAATTAACACAAAAGAAATACGAACATAAGAGAGGAGGTTAAAATTGTCATTAATCTGTTTATTCTAAAATATTTGTTTTAATTTAAATGCAAAAAGATTATATATAGGCTAAACTAAAAATTCTATTTTACCTTTAATAAGTAAAATAATACACACACACACACACACACACACACACATATATATATATATATATATATATATATTATGTAACCGTACAGACGATTATCATGTGACATAGAAGGTTGATCCACACCTAGAAAAGAAAAGAAAAGAAGCTGCCTGTGAATGCCTTTTAGGTTAGAGTGAACAATGGTGGCATGTAATAAATATCACCGATTTGGACCAGCTGACACGTCGATTGGGAGTTGCGGAAGTAAATAAAAAGAAAGATGTTGGCTTCTAAAGTACCAAGGAACAAGCATGGCTTCCGTGAGGAGGCAGCTGCCAGCTTCCGGATACACACATTTAAACCCTAAGATCATGTAGAAGATAACAAAAATTGTAAAAGTTGGTACTTTGTTTTATTCAGAAAAAATTCGACGCAATTTTGAGGGCTTTCAAATTGAATTTGGAAAATTTAAGTGATCCAAATATTTTGCGTACTAATAAAAACTCAATCCAAGTACATTTTGTATAAAATTATGAGCTAATTGTTTCACATCCCATTATTAAAATAGAAATTCACCTATAAAAGACCCGTACACGCACACACACACACACATGCATGGGCTTGCAAGAGATTTTTTCTTCCCTTGGAGAAAAGTCTTTCTACTATTGGGACAAAGCGAGCAATTTTTTACAGTAAGATTAAACACACATTATGAAAAGATTAAATTGACAATCAGTGAGTTAATTGTTCTATTTATAGAATATATTAGCATAACAGTTAAACAGATTGAAAAATATAGAGTAGAGATGAAATCAAAGGATAATCTGAAGTCAGAAAACATGTCGAAATTGTGGATTTATCGTCCAAATCAATAGTTAATTGAAGAGTACTGTTAGGGCCACGAACAGCCGAGAATGCCTGCATTGCACACCTACGTCTCTCTTGAAGCCTCTATAAAAAGGGAGGGTTAGCATGGCAATTGAAACCATAAGTCCCTAGCTCGAAGCATATACACATTACCAACTAGCTTGATGGCTATTCCTACTGGCTTGCTTCTATTAGGAATGCTCTTCCTAATCTTCTCGTTTGCTTCTGCTCAGATAGAGATGCCAAGAGGTATCACTGAGGACTTTGATACGACTTGTATCACTGATCTTAAATTCGGGTTATCTCGTAAATCCTTTCCAGGGGATTTCATATTCGGGGCAGCGGCATCCGCTTACCAGGTATGAACCTTCGCTTAGCTTCCAGAGTTCCCTAATGATGCAGTATACATTTCTTTTTTATTTGTTCTTGTTGTATACATTTCGCTTAGCTGCTGTAACTCAAGAGTTTTTGTAAATCAAGAATAATACATGCAGCACCAAAGTGCAGAATCCACATGGAGAAGAGCAGCAAACGGAAAAATAAACGCACACACGATATTTTATTTTTGGTAAATTAGCGTGTATTATTCGTAATCCTCTGATAATGCAAATCTTTGTGATGGCATGCAGACCGAGGGTCATGCAAACAAAAGTTGCAGAGGTCCGAGTATATGGGACACTTTTACTCAAGATTTCCCAGGTAGTTCTCTCTCATTTTCTATGTGCGTGCCCATGTTGTTACGATAAAGATGAAGGAGAAAGAGCTAAAGAAAGCTACCCTATGGCTGGTTCTGGTTCATTAAATTGAATTTCAGGGATCATTTTCAAAATTTATTATTTCTATTACATGTGCTCCCCCCCTTAGCATTTGCCTCTTTCATCTGGCAATTATAGCTACGGGTGTCCTTCAATTTTTTAATTGAATCTCAATTTGAAAGCTAACCCTATATTTTGTATTATTATTATTATTATTCTACATTTATTGGATTATAATAGAGGGAAGACATTTGACAAATTACGTTCGAACTATGAAAGGAAGCCAATAAATAGACCAGGTTGGCCTTTCCCATTGTTTCTTATTTCCACTAAGAGAGTATTTATCAAAGGGAAAATGAAATGAATCGAAACTAAGAATATATATGCACAAGCAGGTTTGCTTCGGTCTTGACACAGTGTTTCTGATATATATATATATATAAAAGCAAGCAAGAAAGACACGATGTATGGAAATATGACTTGGGACGTCAGGATGTGGTCAAGATACTTTTGGCGGTCAAAGTTTATAGCTTTTCAAACCTATGTATATAAATATAATTTTGAGTTTTTTGAATTAAGAAACCAAAACATTTAACCAAATATAGCTTTACTCTATCATTTTCTGGTTAATTTGTCAACATTTATATTTTTATTTAATTGATTTTAATTAATACAGTAGCATTATGATTAAAGGATCGTATCCATATATCAAGGGAATTTTAATTAAAAGGGTAAATAAAAAATTATTTTTTCATTTTTTAATATATTTTTTAAAAATCATGATATAATTATATCTATATCAAAGATATTTATTTTATTATAAAATCATAAATTAAAAGAGAGATATTAAGCACCAATAATTAAATTTACAGGAGGAAAGATGAGACTATCGTTTATCATTTCGTAATCATAACAATTGTGATTAAGAAAATTTAATTTTTATATCTCAATTAAATTTATAATTTCAAATCCAATATAGATAAAATGACGCATATTTTTCTTCTTTATTACTTTATATATTCTTATATTTCAATCGATTACACATGTATGATAATTATTGTATTAATTATGGTAATGTTTCATTAATTTAAGATATATATGAAGTATTACATCTTTTTTATTTTTAGAATTGTCATGGGGGCGATTCATATCATATTCATGCATGTTCTGAAGCATTGCTTCACAGATAAAAAGATTTAAAAACATAGAAAAAAACTTGGGCCGGAGAAAAAAAATATAAGAACCCAAAACATATAGAGGTGGATCCCATCTAGAACACTAAATAAATAATAAATAAAATTGAGAGAGATAAACCATTATACTTTGCATGAATGACTAATGTACAGCTGCATCAATGATTTTTATGAAAATATTCAGAAAGGATAGCTGATGGCAGCAACGGAGACATGGGAATTGATTTTTACAATCGCTACGAGGTATGAACATGATGAAAATGGAATTTAAGTTGCCTTCTGGTATGGCGTACCAAAAAATGGAATTGATTTATTACATAAAATTCAAATTTGTTAGAATCAAATAGATACATTTTCATTACTCATAACTCAACTCATACATGCATGCAAATTTCAAATATTGAATGTAAATTTGCGTACTTTGTGACAGAGTGATCTTGAAGAAATGAAGGATATGAATATGGATGCTTTCAGATTCTCGATCTCCTGGTCTAGAGTAATTCCCAGTAAGTATTTGTTGGTTGATATTTTCTTTTTACTTTCAATTCTTAAAAAAAATCTTGTGACGTTCAGGTGGGAAAATAAGGGCAGGAGTGAACAAAGATGGAATTGAGTTTTACAACAAGCTAATCAATGCAACTATAGCTAAAGGTTTAAATCTTCTCCCTTTCCCTAGAAATATAATTTTTTTTTGCTGTAAGTCATGCGTGCCGCTTGATTCATCAAAATATATGGTTTGTTAAGAAATAATTTGCCATGTAAAAAAAAGAAATGCAAAACTTGATTTCAGAAGTTCTTATCTTAGACCTTTTCTCGTGTTTTATGCTACAACACAGGTTTACAGCCTTATGCAACTCTCTTTCATTGGGATGTTCCTCAAGCACTTGAAGACAAGTACGGTGGCTTTCTCAGTGATAATATTGTGTAAGTTGTCACCTAGCATGCTATAATATACTGTGCTCCATCATTATGCATATACCAAGCTTATTTAATAATTCACAAAGTGCAAAATTAGGGAATCAAATTGTTACAGTGAAAATTTTGTTCGTCTAATTTATAGGAGCGACTTCCGAGATTTTGCTGAGCTTTGCTTCAAGGAATTTGGTGACCGAGTGAAGTACTGGATTACTTTGAATGAGCCACAAAAGTTCACCGGTGATGGCTACGATTCAGGCCGCTTTGCACCAGGCCGATGTTCCAAGTGGGTGGATGAAAAGTACTGCATAAATGGGAACTCTTCCACCGAGCCTTACATAGTTGCCCATAATCTCCTCCTTTCCCATGCAGCAGCAGTACATACATATTGGCAAAAGTATCAGGTATGCACTAATTGCACTTTTTTAATGGGTAGTGTAAAGAATCTTTTAATCCCCATGATCTTAGCTATATAATTAGTCAATCCCTTGAGTTCAAATGCTAAAAATTGAATCCTATTTTTAATCCCCGTGTTAGTTTTGCCAGAAAAAGTAATCATTATTTGTCACAAATTTTCCAATCTCAAGGGATTGGAAAAAGAAATCAGCAACCAATTCTCTTGTCGATGAACTACTCTTGAAAAAATGCAGGCATCTCAAAATGGGAAGATTGGGGTAACACTCAATGCCCGCTGGTTTGAACCGTACTCTAACAGTACAGAAGATCGTAATGCTGCCAAAAGATCTCTTGATTTCATGCTTGGTTGGTATGTATTTCTCCAAACATAAATAAGCAGGCCTTGAATTATCTTCATTAGCCATTTCAATATAATTATGTGTAGATTTTTTACTAACATTTCACTTTTCTAGGTTCCTGAACCCTATAACATATGGTGACTATCCGAGCAGCATGCGGGAATTAGTTAATGATAGGCTACCAACATTCTCTTCACTGGATTCTATAAATCTCAAAGGATCGTTGGACTTTGTTGGATTGAATTACTATACTGCATATTATGCAGCAAATGCGAATTCTTCTAGTCCAGACCCTCGTAGATACCAAACAGATTCTAATTGCAATATTACAGGTATGCTCATAAAATGTAATGATAATATATATACATATCAGAGAACGAAAGAGGAAACAATATTTTCGTTTTAATCTTGTTAAGGGACGAAAAACATCATTGTAGCCATGGATAATTATTACAGGTATGCCACAGGTTAATTCGTTAATTTCTACAAACTATGCTCCTAAAAGAAATGAAGTTTTACTTCCCTTGCCAAGGTTTCCCTTAATTACGTACTTCCATCACTTAAAACAGAGATTTTGTTTAATTTGAAAATTTTCCGCCACAAAAAGGAGGATCTAATCCAAAAAAAAAATCTTCCAATAAGGTGGTTAAATTTTACCCATTAATGTTTTACAGGAGAACGAGATGGCAAACCCATCGGTCCACAGGTTTGTATGCAAATAATACAAATTTCCAAACTCGTTTTTTTTTTTTTTTT
>Ga0325410_1001636_pt1 | contig 24805 bp, 17 predicted proteins | sample PopdelMetagenome_16_FD_206182 | JGI IMG/M metagenome (GOLD analysis project Ga0325410, IMG submission 206182) | Populus deltoides microbial communities from Bellville, Georgia, United States - Xylem-PdIQD-R3 | ecosystem: Host-associated > Plants > Phyllosphere > Stem > Wood/Secondary xylem...
CTAAGTTGCTCTCGGTGATAGCTCACAAAGCCTCTATTTGTATTACCAAAAAAAGAATAATCAAATAAAATGCAAGGATGTAAATTATTATTGAATATATAAACTACATGATAGAAATTATAATTTATAAAATTACAAAGAAAAAATAAAATTCAAATCAAACTATAAAATAGTTTTTGTAATTATTCCAATTTTTAATTATAAAATATATTAACAACGCATATTAAAAGTAGAAGACATGTTAAAGATTGAAGAACACACATTTAAAAATATCAGAAACAATCTATAAGATATAATACAAATTGAGATATTTACCCTATAGTTAAGGAAACATATTCGAACATATTAATTATTAAACTAGTTAGTTAGAGAAAGTGGAACAGATGGTGTGGGGTTAGGGGCCAACCTGATTTTTATTAAGAAAATATTTTTTAATTATTTTAATATGTTAATATCAAAAATAAATTTTTAAAAAATAAAAAATATATTATTATTTTTTTTTTGATTTACGTGGGGTGTCCGGGCCAGCTTACGCGCACCACAACTATTCCCCAAGGTCCACTGGACATCCTACAAGCCCAGGAGCAGGTAAGACACCACGGGGTGACAGACATGCACATAGAGGGTCGAACCCGGAACGGAGACAGAACAAGTCACACGATTGACCACAACAGCTAGACCTTCAAGTGCATAAAAAATGAGATTTTTTTATTAATATTATATGTCGTAAATAAGATTTTCTATTCCCGTGATTAAACAACTAGCTTAAGAGAGTAGTGAGTAAAATGAGATATTACAAAACATATATGATGAACATTGCAGACTCAATCAAAGCAATGCATATTACCTCGCATGCATAAAGAGTATACGAGTGAGCAAAGTCTTTACGTATTTGATAGTTTCCTTCAATAAAGTAGATTCGAGTCTTTTATGAATTCAATTTAATTATTAGTTTGGATAAGGGGGTATGGCTGCATTTCTTTATTTTCTTTAGTTTGCATCAAATTTCTTGTATTTGTTGAACTTATTTTAGTCGTCAAAGTTCAAATATCATACCATAGAGGTGCGTACTTGCCAATGATCCCAAGAACAGAAGAAGAAGAAGAAGAAGAAGAAGATCATCTCTACAATACATTAATGGAAACAAAATCTTGTAGGTTAAATGTGGGCTATGAGAGCCAGAAGCCCAAAATAATTCACTATTTCAAACTCCACGCGCCATTCAAAGACCACCCTACCCCTTTCAAAGAAGGCCGAGAGTGAAGAGACAACAGAAGTAGAGTATTCTTTGCTGCTCTGTAAGAAAGACAGAGAGAGTGTGTGAAATCAGAGAAATGTCAGGAAGAGGAGGAAAGAGAGCAGCAGCGGCAAGGGAGGAGGGAGAGGGCGGGGCTGATGACAACCGCCGGCTAAGAAATCTGCCAAGCCTGACAACTCCTCTGATAATTCTGATGACATCGTTGTTTGTGAAGTAGGTCTCTACCCTTTTGGTATATTTGTGTTACGTGTTTAGGGCTTTGAAAATAATGACGGGTTCCTTTTGTTTTGTGCAGATAGGGAGGAATAGGAGAGTGACAGTGAGGAACTGGAGAGGAAAGATCAATGTTGATATCCGTGAGTTTTATCCCAAAGATGGCAATCTTCTCCCTGGCAAAAAAGGTTTAATTTTTTCACCTCCTCTTTTTGTATATTTTGTTTGTGTTTGTTTGTGGTGTTTCTTTGGGGTGAGTTCTTTTGTTATAGGATTTTAAGATTAGATGTCTGTGTATATGTTTTTTTTTTTTTTTTTTTTGCTGGGTTCAGTTGTAAAAGAAAAGGAGAAAACTTATTAGGGTTTGTGAATTTGGGGATTATCATAAAGTGTAATTTTAGGGTGCGGTATATCTAGGTTTTGAAGTAAAATACTACTGTCAACGAAGTCGAGGAAAAGTAACTAGGGTAGTTTCATTTGGTTTTTGAAGTACCATTGTTTAGTTCATGGACAAGAAGACTGGAAATTGAGAGAAGGTGTTTGTTTGCTCTTTACCTGTCTTTACTAATGTATGGATCAGTTTGTTAAAGAAAATCTATGAATTTCTGTAGAATTGGATGTGAATGTGCTATTGTGTTTAAGGTGGAAATGATTGGAATCAATAGTGTAGCCGCTCCTGTATATCTAGGAAAACATAAAGATGGCATTTAGTTTGAAGAGGCTGGGAGGAATATTTTTTTCCTTTTATGATTTTGAAGGAGCTAAAATGGATTCTGCACCTTTCAAGCATGATATCAGTGTCAAAATTCCTGTCTCAAGTCTTGTTCCCAAACCTTTTAGATGGCTGAGGCTGGGGATAAAGATTGTGCTCGAAGTTCTTGTTTACATACAACAATGACGATATTTCTTGGAATATTGTCTCTTAGAAACATGCACGGTTGAGAACTTGAGGCTTTTCATTAGTCGAGGCTGAGATGGATAGATATTCACATGATCACGGATGAGTAAGGGATCATTGAATACCGGTATTTTTGATGTGTATTCTCTTCATGCTCTACCTTTTCCGAAGGTTCATCGTAATGGGAGGAAGAGTGGCTTCTCTTGGAGAGCTGTTTCTGTTTGGAAGACCAAATTTCATTCTAGAGTGTTCATTTTTGCTTGGGATGTTACTTGGGGTGAGGTTTTATAATTGATAATTATCAAAACAGGGGAAAGACTTGGTACATCACTGTACTTCTGTAAGAAAGAGGCTGAATACAGCATTTGCTTGTTGCTGTGTTGATTCTGGACAAGACTCTTATGGGCATCAGTGTATGCCTGTATGGAGCTGCAAATGTTGCATGGAATGGAACATGTCAGGTGATTTAAATATTGAGCTGAATGCTTAGACTTGGCTGAACGTTTTCAGGAGAAGGCCTTGACAAGTTAACAAATTTCTTTGGACTTGCTTTGAGAAAGGTTGTGAATTGCCTTTAGGTTGAATAGGTGATCTTTTTGGCTTATGCAAGGTTAAGCGTTAATATGCTTGCTAGCTGCTACTTTGGGTCATGGGCTGTAACCTGGCTAGACAGGAGGCCTCTTGACTTAGATCACTAGTTTGATATACGGATGACAATTCCCATTGTTTTTCGAGTTGTACAAAGCTAGTCAGCAAATTGCCCATTGGCATTTTTCTCTCTAGTATCAAGGAAAAGCCTTTTTTTTTTTTGTGATAGGACATGGGCATGTATAGGAACCTTTTTTTCCGTTATCTTCAGAGATGAGCCACATGATGATTGTCCGGGAAACCAAATAGGTGAACACATATACATGCCTCAACCAATAGTTTCAAATGGAACAATTTTGTTTCTTCCAGCATTGCTCAGGCAATCGATTAAAAAGAAATTTGTTATTGCAATCTTCTGATTGCACACCTGAATTGAGTCCTAGCCAACACATGTTGGTTTTTTTATTTTTATTTTTTATGTTAGTTAGAATTGGAGATAAAGACAACAATTTGTGGGACTAAAGCTACAAACAAAGTTTTTTACTAACTCATTGATGCTAGTGGTGAACTTCACCAAATTTCTCCTTCAGAATATAGAAAATAAACTCACTTCATTGCTATATCCACTGAGTGATTAAATAGTGAAAGCCATATGGGTCCCTTTCTCCCTCTTTTCAGTAAATAAGAGATCTTGAAATCTTCTACAATTAGTGATATTAACCAGAGCTTTCTCTTTTGCTTTTATTTATGTTGTTTATCATCTCCATGTTGATTCTCTTGCTAGCCTTTTAATCTTTCAGGAGCCTTAAAATGACTGATATGCATATTGAATAATGGAGTTCTAGGTTACTGAATGATGTTGCTTGGCTAATTTGTTATGACGAGGACATTTTTTATGGTGGTATATGTGCATTTTTCCTGTTGTAACTTCTCCCATGAAGATCTTTACCCGTTTGTAAGCGGTGCATCACTTGTTTTGCATGTATAGATTGGTCTTCTTGTTCTACAAGCCTGAAAGTTAAAGAGTAGAATTTGGTGTGGATGTCTGAGCTTTTAAGCTCCTAGGTTGGGGAATGGGAAAATGGATCCCTCCTCTTCCTTGTTATCTTTTCTACTTTTACACCTTCTAATGTTCCTGACAACTATGGACATGTGTTTAATTCCAGGTATTACATTATCGCTGGAGCAGGTACATCTCTCAAACTTAATGCTGTCTTTGGCATCTTTCTAATGGTTTATGGATTTGGAAGCAATTTAGTCATTTTGACATAACTTTGTTCATTCTCAGTGGAACATGCTTCGAGATCATGTGGAAGAAATTGACAAGGCACTTGGTCATTCGTAGGGCATCAATTGACATGGATACTTTAGTTGATTGCTAATGAATGGTAGTCCAGGATATTAGGATGTTTTGTTTTGGTCTTGGTTTCAAGAAACTGGAATGGCGTTTGTAGATATGTTTTTTTTTTCTTTTAGATTTGCTGGGGGTTGGTTGATTTTCTGTAGGTCACCGTGTGCAAATGGCATCTCGGAAACCCCTAGCGCTGCAGCACCAATTACTGGCTTAATGACAGTGCAAACCCTTTTGTTCAGAGGCCTTTCCTAGCAATATGAATTAATGGCTCAAACTTTCCACCCGCCCTTCCTCTTGATTTAGTTTACGGCCTCATGAGTTGGAGTATATTGCTTTAGAGGATTGGAGTAATAATTTACTCAGTTAAATATGGTAAATATTGCTTTGTTGGTTTTGGCATTCTGTTTCTTGGAAAAAGAAGAGCTACTGTGAAAGTTCATATTATGAACTCGCTGTTGCTAAAAGAACCACATGAACAGTTGATTGGGTAAATAAAATCGTCCAATGATCTATCTGTCAATTTATTCTGATCATAGTGAAAAAATGATCACCCACCATTGTTGTATTACATAAAAGTTGAGTGGCTTGTGCTGTGCAAGCCAAGTCCGAAGTAGAAATGAGATCGAGTTGGGAACTTCATGTATAAACTAGGGATCTTGTAAGTGCAATGGTGGGTACGTCAACGTTCCAGCCAGGATTTTAAGAATCTTGGTGAGAAGGTTATATTGTCAGGACTTGTCCAGTTGGAGAGTTTTGCCATCTCATGTCAATTTAATCAATGCTCACTTAGAGATTTGCCTAATCAAGCTGAAAGGCTTGCAAAGTTCTCTTACCTAGCTTCTAGGCCTGCCAAAAGAGAAAAAAAACCCAGAAAACAGAGAAAAAAAAGGCCTCTAAAAGAGCACAGGATGGGAGTCCCTGCCCTGTCTTTGTAACTACCACACCTCCCGCAAATAGCCTCAAATTCACAATCCTCTTGGTTTAATAGACCGTAGCTCTTGTTTATAAATACAGCTTTTATTGGCCGGGGGTTAAGGCGCTCCCTTTTTCTAGCCCTCTCAGAGAGACTGGGGTAGGAAAATAGCATGAGAGCGTGGAGAAGGAGATTCATTTTGAAAGTTAGCTAAGCTAGCAATGCTTTGTGAGATATAGGAGATGGCCTCTAATTCTCCCAAACATTTATGCCTGACCAGTTTTTAAGTGGCTTTTAATTTAGTTTGAATCAATGTTGAAGATTGCTTGAAGTTCTGCGACTACAACCATGGTTGACCTTTTCCTCTGTTGTCTCCATTCATTTTTATGCAAGCTCTAAACGCTTTTGCATTTCAAACGTAACTGTCTCACCTTCAAATATAATATTTGAGGTCCAGAGACGTAGCGTTGAGATTCTCAAGTTCATCTGCTACCTGTTTCACATTCTTCGGCCTTCTATACAGAGGCAAAGTTACTGAAAGGAAGTGATTCTGTTCAGAGAATGTTCCATTCTCGGCATATTCATATAGCAGAGCTGGAAATTAATTCTCAAGCCAGCATTCTAAGAGCTTCTAGAAACTGTTTGAGCAACCAACTTGCCAGCAATCTTACATTCATTCCTGACATGCTTACTCCAATTATACTATTAATCTTGCACAGAGTAACGATTGTGTTTCCCATATTAACTTTGCACCACATGCGAATGTTGCTTCAACAGAAACTGTAAGGATCATAACTGTTTGTCACCATCCTCTTCTGCAGAGAAGCCATGGATAATTATGCCCCTTATAGTAGGAAGCAATCAACTCCTCCATTTACAGCTTTCCGCACTCTGAGGCTAATGTCTCTCTTGCTGTGACAGTACTGAATTGAATGACCTACGCACCAAGTATATAATATGACTCATTGGATAGACAGAATTACAAGGCCTTAGGATTTTAAGATGAGTATATGTGCTTCTGTATGTGGATGTGGATGTATGCATGTTATATCCATGTACAATCAAACCCCCGGATGTGTGTCATGAAGCAAACGATTATGATAAACCATAGGGTTAGATTGTGAGATATGAGTGTGGAAAACGAATTTTCTGGTTTTAATGATATACAATTAACATAAACCACTGTTAACTCAAGGAAACTGAGAAATATACCTCTAAAGTTTGTTGAGTTCAGTTGCAACTTCTACCATCTTTGGCCTTTTCTCCTTTGCAGTCACCATGCATCTGAATGCCAGCTCTAACACAACCTCCCACTTCTGCTGCTCATCGTGCCCTTCTTCGTTTTTTGGAATCCTGGGATCCACAACCTCATTAATGCTATGCCATTTAACAAAATTTTGAAGGTGATCCAATAATAATCCACCTTCCTTATCAACCAAATGAAATAGATCAAAGAGTCTCAATCCTATCAAAAGCTCAAACAGAAGCACACCGAAGTTGTATACATCAAATTCCTGAGTGACTATACCTTCAGTTATATACTCAGGGGACATATATCCCTTGGTCCCCTCAATTTGATTAGTTGGGAATGCTTCACCGTCAATGATTTGAACAGATTGTGAAAAATTGGAAAGCTTGGGAATATGATGTTTATCCAGGAAAATATTTGCAGATTTTATGTTCTTGCTGATAATGGGTGTAGAGAGTTCCGTGTGGAGATATGCAACTAGATCAGCTATCTGTCTTGCTATTACTAACCTACTGTGAAAAGAAAAACGTGCAGGATGGAAGTGAATTTCATCAAAAAGTGTTCCATTCCCCGTGGATTCATAAACTAGAGTTGGAATTGAGGTCTCAAGGCAGTATCCTAAGAGTTTCAAGATATTCTTATGAGAACTCAACTCTGCAGCAATCTTGAATTCATTCTTGACATGCTCACACCAATTCACATTACTGATCTTGTATATGGATATATTTCCATTTTCTGTATTACCTTTGTACCATATGCCAATGTTGCTACAGCAGAAAATGTAATCAGGATGATAATTGTTTGTCATCTTTTTTAGCTCTTCGCCGGAGAAACTTTGGAGAACATGGCACCTGCCCTCATAAGAAGCAATCATTTCCTCCATAAATATCCTTCCATCGTCATAGACTGAGCTATGTCTTTCTGGGAATGTTTCCAGGGGCCTGAGGAGCAAACAAGTTAAAGACAACTGAAGAATTATCCAAACCAAGGAACAAAGAGTGGCAAACATCAGTATCTTATGCAAATGGAAAAATTCCAAAAAAAACCCAGTTCCTTGTGGAAAAATCAGGATATGAGAACACAGACAACATTTGATGGTTTGCAAAGAGAATAACTAAGAGATTCAGAACTCGCAAGTTACAAATATGAGAATTTCAATGGAGAAGGTTGTGAAGAGACAAACCTTTCAATTTGCCAAAGTATTTTTGTAACTTCTTCCATAGCCGGTCTCTTATCTTTACTTGTCTCCAGGCATTTGAGAGCAAGCTCCACAACAGCTTGCCATTGTTGTTGCTCATTAATCCCTCCTCCTGCGAGAATTCTATAGTCCACTACCTCATCAATGCTATGGCATTTAACATGATATTTGAGGCAATTCCCTGCAAAATGACCTTCCATACTATTCATCCAAAAACGAAAATAGCCTGCTCTTCTAGCAATAAGATTGTAGGGCCGGCGCCCTGTTAGAAGCTCAAGTAGTAGAGTACCAAAGCTGTACACATCGAATTTCTCTGTTATTTCACCATGTTCTAAATACTCAGGGGGCAGATATCCTAGCGTCCCTATGATTCTGTCAGTCTTGATTATTTCATCTTCACAGATGTACAAGGATTGCGAAAAATTTGACAATTTGGCAACATTATAATCATCCAGGAAAATATTTAAGGGATTTATACCTCTATGAACGATAGGTCTTGAGAATGCCGTATGAAGATAAGACACTGCATGAGCGATTTCCCTTGCAATCTTTAACCTGCATTTCCATGTCATAGGCTGAGAGTGAAACTCTCCAGTGACATGAATCTGCTCGGAGACATTTCCTCGTTTGACAGATTCATAAACTAAAAGCGGAACTGGGGTCTCAAGACAACATCCTATAAGCCTCAAAAAATTTCTCTGCCTTCTCAACTGAGCTGCTATTGCAACATCATTCACAATCTCATTAATAATCTGATTACGCGACGCGTGAACATTTGGATAGCGAGGTATGCAAATAGAGAGAACTCGGCCATCAAGAGAACCTTTGTACCATGTACCAAGGAGATTATAGCTAAGAAAGCAACGAGGAGCGTAGTTGTTTGTTGCTTTCTCAAGCTCTTCAATTGAGAAGTTATGGAAGGGATAATATCTACCATTACTCGAGGAGATTAACTTCTCTTGCAACAAGCTTCCATTCGTAATGAATAATCTCTTTCTTTCTGCAGCCATTGGCAACAACCTGACTACCAAAAAAAAATCAATGACTGACAGAATAAAATTGCAGTTATAAAACCATGATGAAACTGATCCTTCAAGAAGCCTCTCAAACATGCAATTTTCACATGCAAGTTTCTTATTGCAATACTCAAAATTAGTTGTTCATGGCAAGAATTTGTGTCAATGGATCACCACCAATTTTTACATTGCATTTTCTTGCGTTCTGCTGAACATCAATCAACTAAGCAAACTATTAAGAGATCCACAACCGTGTTTTGTGAAAGAATCCAACAAAATGGTCGGAAACTGATAAGAATTCCTAAAGACTTGAAAGAAACCAGACATTTCCATGAACAGAAAAGAAACAACATTGAAACTAACAAATCAAAGGAAGATGTAAGAATGGCAAAAAGAATAGTGGGATTCGAAGACAAAGCAAATGATAACAACTTCCACTGTTTGTTTGCAAGCTCTTGACAACAAGATCAAGGGTGAAGAAAACGCCCAAGAGGTGCCGAGTTGAGTGCCTGTGGGTTTAACCCGAAGTCAATGGATGGATTGATGTAATCCTATCCATTTAAATTTGAGTTAATTTCAATTTATCTCCCTAAGGTTTGGGATGAATTCAGCTTTTTCTCTTAAGGTTTTTATTATGTCAATTCCCCCCCTTTCAATATCAAATAAACTAATAAAAATATTTTTTTCCAGTCTCTAAATGTTTAAACTTTGATCAAATAAAACCTTTTACAAATAATTTGACCAGATAAATCTTTACTTATTGAAAAGGTCAAAATAACTCCACTTATATATTATATTTAAAAATATAAATACAAAAAACATAAAAAATAATAATAATAGAACATGTATCATACTAAGAATTATATGCAAATAGAAGGTTTAAATTATGGAGCTCATATATAAATAAATAAACTACATCACGCTTGAATACTACCATTATCAGGTTTTCTCAAAAATGTCATTGCTTTGTCGGTTCATAAAGGAAGAAGAGAGCTTTCTTGACCATATCTGATGCTCGTTTATTTGTCTAAAGAAAGATTAGGACGGGGCATCATGAGAGTGGAAAATGAACGGTTCTAGCTGCTTAAATTCTTAACCATCTGAAGCAAGCTCAGTACATTTTGGCTAGCCTGCGCCTGTGTCTGCATTATAGGGTTGGTGAGGGACAGACCTCAAAGACGTGTCTGAATCTTGTTTCGATTTCCTTCGCTGCTGGCCTTAATTTCTTCTGAAGCAAGCTCTAACACAGCTTCGCATTTCTGCAGCTCATCATGCCCATCCTCCTTAATTTCCCAGGATATTGGGATCCGCAACCTCATTATTGACTAATGCAATAACAATTAACAAAAGTTTGAAGGTGAGCCTATAAAAATCCACCTCCAACCGAATGAAATAAATCGAAGAATTTCAATCCTATTGATAATCTCTTTTCTGGTTCTTTGCAAGGACAACATGGGTTTGACTGGATTGCATAATGGCATTGATTAAAATTTTAGCATGCGTCTGCATGAATGTCCATACTACAAGTGCAGATAAATTTTAAAGACAGCATATCTTCAACAAAAATACTCAAGCTCCTCGGTATATTGATGCTTATGATTGTTCCTGCTTAAGTTAAAAGTTGTGTGAATTGCCTAAATAGATGATCTGTTTACTTGACTTTGCCAAATGCCAAGCCATTTACCCTCTGATCCTGATATATTTATGTACAAGAATGACTGTCCGTTTGCAGTGGGATATTCAGATATCTGTGTTGAGCACCACACCCTGCAACAAAACCCATCTGTGTTCGAGGATGATTGGCGTGGTCTTGAAACAAGCACTCAGATTCTCTTATTCTCTTTAGTGTTTAATAATACCCTCCAAAGGAACACTTCAGATTTTTATGTGATTTCTATCTTGAATGCTTTATATTAACTATAACTGAAGGGGAAGCAATATCCTGAGTGATGTAGCTTATTGAATAATTTTTAATATTTTTAGGTTGACAAGTGACAGGCTCAAAACTGATACCTCTAGGGGGAAGGGGGAAATGGAAGCTGGTTGACCTACAAGCTCGTTGGCGATAACTTCTTTTATTACTGGAGGCTTTGAATGAACTGATGGAAATATGAAAAGTTGCTGCACAGATCATGAGACCTGTTGATTCCCTGAAAAATGTTGCCTGGTTAGAGCTATGAATCCATGGATTTGGAATTGCGTCTATTGCACAAGTTACTCCAGTAAAGTAAAAGATTAATTTGAGGAATAAATGAATTCAAGATCTATGTAAAGAATTGTACTGGACAAAACTACAGTTGACATTATCAACTATGCTTCCACAATGGACATGGAAAATGTAATGGATCTGATATACATCCATGAAGGGCTCAGACCAGGGAGATAACCGATAACTAACTTTACAGGTTATATTTCTACTGGCAGGGAAAGTTCTAGCCATAAGAATGCCTGCGTATGATGCACTTAGCCATTTCCATAGAATACTACAAACCTTACTCAATCTTCCAGGCATAAAGGAAAAGGCAGAATTCTGCCGTTGCTGAGATACTCCTGGTAGAAAAGTACATACTCCCATCACTAGCATCACTCTGCCCACCATAACTGCTGCCATCCTTGTCATCTTCTGGTTCTGGAACCCCTGGTTTGAATATGAACAAGCCATGGCCAGTGCCAGGGGTACTAAACAGCCAATCATGGACATCCCAGAACACTTGCACTGGTTGCCTGCTCAACATCACAGTTTGGTTCCCCCTGAATTTCCACTGTAAATTCATAACATGAATCACAACGATTCCATCTATGCTAATCCACATCTCAGGGTCTCTTGATCCTCCTGTTGAACTCTCTACAATAATATCATGCTCATTTTTCCTTTCGTCGAATTTAGCTCTGGTTGAGAAGGTTTTCCTGTGAAATACATTTTCCTTCTTCAAATATAGGATAGCCTCAACAAGAGCCGGTCTTGCTTTCGTTCTCTTATAAGCCTTTTTCTTGTAATCTCCCAACAATAAAACAACCTCTTCATCTGAAACTATAGCAACATAATAATCGCTAGCCGGCTCAGGACTCCCGGAAAATTTAGCTGATCGGAAATCCCAATGTATATCTACTTGGCACCCTTCAAGCTCAAAAGACTTGGCCCCTTTTTTGCTCCAAAAAAGCCAAGGCTTAAGGTCAATCTTGCAACTGTAACAAACTTCACCTTCAAGATTATTGATAATGAGGTTGAGGGTGTGATTCATAAGGTTCTTGCACCAAAAAACTGTGATAGTACGCCAATAACCTGCAACATAAGCATGGTAGGCGCACGTGACAGTACTCTGAGGAGTTTTATTTGTCGATGGATCTTCTGATATTTTTTCTGGGGGTGCAGATGATAAGGAAGCTCCCACTGAGGAGTTTCTCAATGGATATTGGAAAGACATTGTTATGTAAATATTCAAATGGAAGCGAAGCTATGATTTCACAGGCATAAGAACGAATGCTAATGCAAGAAAAGCTGTGATCCCATTCTATCCTGCCCTACCAACGTATTTTCTGCCTCTTTTGGATTACATACAAAACTATTGTTCATAACATGAACAAAATGTTACATGTTACCTTATCAGAAGACTTTCTCAAAAACTGATCAATGGTTCCGATATTGGCAAGATCTGATATTGTGTTGAAGAACCTGATGGTAAAAAACGCAGCTGAATTATATTCCTCTGGAACACTCACTGGCTTCTGATGCTTTTAAAGAACCTGAAAAGGCAACCAAAATGGGGTTTCTACAGCAGGAAAAAGGGATGCAGAAAAGTTTCTGTTGTTGGTTGAAGAAAGAGAAAGAAAGATGGTGACTTGGAAAGCTTTTTTGGTTTATGGAGAAAATGTCTCCAGCCAGCTGCTGTAATCCAAAGCCTTAGCCCCAGAATAGGAGGACTGATTGAAGGGATTGTCACTATCCATCTGTCCTGAATGTTGACCATATATACACATGTTAATGGAAGCATATTTTCATCTTTTGGCATCTATCATTTCACCAACCACGTAATTACCCGTAAAAATTCTGTTATTTTTGGAATATGAGAAGATAAAGAGAACCTAGAAGGACTACAGAGGAGAGGTTCTTCTTTTGTTGGCTGCAAAGGCTTTTACAAGTATATGATGAATGCTTAGTAGATTAATGACATTATAACTCCACCGTTATGTAGGGATTATTAAGTAATAATCTAAAAGTCATGGGAAAATATTATTTTTCACTCTATTGTTCACCAGTAAACAAATTATTGTGAATTGTTTTTTTAATCCCTCTTTATTTTTTATATACAAAAATTCACCATAAATGTCTATATATATATATATATATATATATATAATATTGGACTCGTGATGAAACAAAGATTAAATAATTACATAACCAACTAGACTTGGACTATAAAATAAACAAGCTGAAAGTCACACCTGAAAAATCTACAGAATAAAATTATTAGACGGCAAAGACCAGAAAACAAGAAGACACTGCAAAAGCTAAGTCCTATAAAGGATGTGTTCTTATAAGAAATTATAAATATTATGCTTTTATGAAATTTTTAGCTAGTGTTGAGTCCTTGAGTTTTCTAAAACATATACATGTACTAGAAATTATAGATTAAAAATTTTTTTTTTTAAGCTCCAAGTACCTCCACTTGATAAATCCAGGGTTATTTAGAGTTTATATAAAAATTATTTAAAGATAAAATATTTTTTTGATTTTAAATAATTGCTTTAAAACTGTGTTATTGCAAATTATATGTCGTTTAAATATCCAATTTATAACGGTAATCCACACAAATTATTAGTGAAAAATCTCATCCCTTTTAGTAGAAAGAGATTGCTATACGTTTAAATGCTAACTTTTTTTTTCTATGTTTTAGGTATTTTTGTATTGTACTCTATATATTTTAGGAAATAAGAATCATAGCTTTCTATTTATAAAAACAATCTAAAATCCATATAAATTATAAAATATTAATTTACTTCTTAAATAATATCATATATTATTTTAGGCTAATTTTAAAAATCTTTTCAATTAAATCTTTACTTGATTGTTTATAGATTTAGAATTGTAATTTTCTATATTAATTATATTCTGGTATTTAATTTTTAAAATTTATTTACAACAAGCCATATTTGATTAATTATTTTATTTTAATTTTTTACTAATAATTTTTATATGTATGTGATTTATTAAAATTTTTAATAAATTTATTTAAATATAAATTATAATTCTAAATAATATAGGATTTGTGTTGAGATGATCTTATAACATAAACGGGAGAACAGCTAGCACGTAAGATCAAAATTGGTTTTCAAGAGAAAACATAAACAACAAATCAAGCATGTCTCGTAACGTTTGTGTGATTCACCATATCACAGCAGCAACAACTTAGTAGACTTTGCATGATAGAAACTACTCTGTATAGCAACAGAATCAACCTGCACCCCATGGACGAATGCATCTTCTGATAGATCAATTCCAAAATAAATGGAAAACAAACTCCAATTGCTCCAGCGACTTGAATTAACTCCAACTTTGTATTTCAGAGCATCATATTTGTTCCCCTTTTCTTCTTTTATAGCGTAAGCATTCTCCTAGCGTAATTGGACGCGACAGAAGAAAAGGTGGTGAAGCTCTCAATACAATGCTGGGTTCACTGTTTCTATCTTAGTCATCGTGCAGTTAGAGTTTGCCTTCCAAGTCATGGAAGAATCACCATGGCTTTTCACCTCGTTGTGGCTTTGCCCCTTATTTTTGCTAGCTGTGCGTAGACTTTCTTCCAATCCGTGCACATTTGCAATAGTGCTTCCATTCATCACCATGGCATTGCTACCAGATTGACATCTTTAGATGGAGCTTGGTTCTTTAGCAATTAAAGAAGCCATCCATGCATTTTCCGTTGTTTTCTCCCAAGTAATCCCTCCTGACAAGTACAGTGATCCCTAGAACTACAGTTCAACAACCAAACCCAGCAACACTGTCTTATCCATAATTCATACAAGTTTGACACCGATTTCTCTTAAGGAATCAAGTACAGCTTTCACCTTTCCATGACATTCATTTTCTCTTCAGGAAAACAGTAACAGCAGGTATATCCTTGAGCCGCAGGCGCTCTCCTAGTATCCTGCCAGTCTTGGCAGCAGCTGCACATCTCAGGCATTTTCCATGGTTGATCCCAGGGCCTTCTCCTGTGAGCTTGCCGAAGATGCTACTGTGGCCGATGGAGAGTGGAACACTTGGGCACTAACATAGGTGATTGCGAAATGCATCTTCAGAACATAGGGCTTCAGAAACTGAGCAACTCTAGGCAGTCTAACCGGAGGAGGAATAACCATCTGTGTCTGCAAATCAAAAGCGAATAAAATCATAGGTACAGAAACAAAAAAGATTTACATAATTAAAAAAAAAAACCTGAGTTGGATTATGAGATGAAAAAGCCACATCTCTGAAGTTTTTTCATCAAGAAAAATAGAATGCCTGACTGGTTAACAAACTACTAACTCCTGTGAAGCACAAGGACTAACTTAAAGCTGTGACTTGTGTCAAACCTGTGTAATTAAGAAAAGTATCATGGGCTAAGCTCTCTAATAGACAGTCAAAGACGAGTTTGAATACCCACTTGAGCTATCAAGATCTGAAATTGCAGGAGAATTGCTTTTCTAAGAGACGAGACATACGCTATTTGTACACTCAACTAATAATCATTCTACTCTTGCAACAAAATTTTTCCCACTGCCAAAATGAAAAGTTTATTCTAAAAAATTATGAAAAAGGAAAATCTTAACTCGATGTACATTGAAATAGGGTAGGCCAGAATTACAAGAGGCGTAGCTAGTGCCATCCAGGCCTCAAAACTTTACAGTCTGATATCAAGTTTTTAACAAATTAATTTAAAGCATCAGATGTGAACCAAAAATCTGTCAATTTCCATGTAATTGCTGTCACGAGGGAACTGTGCAACAGGGAAAGGTCTGAAATCACATGAGATTCTAGAAACATCAGATTGACCAATAAAATTGCAGTTCTAAGTTAGCAAACTCTACTGTAAAGTAAACCCAGGCTGTTTCATCAAGAGGATTTCGAGCAATTGATGACAATGGGATGAACGAGTCGCAGCGTGTGCAGTTTCAATTAAAAAGTAAAAGACTTGCAAGGGTAATTCATCCATAAACAATAATTGGTGCCTTGGAACAATAAACACAAAATTAGTGACCAAAAGTTTCCACATCAATGAACATTAACAGCAACCACAAAATCTAAAGCATTATCAAATTCTTAACAGGTCAAAATAACCAATACAAAGACTATAATAACTTCATCACAACTCAAATCAAATAAAAAAGGAGTCTTGTCATCTCATATTGCAGTTGCAGAGACCTTTTCTAGTTACACTACCAGGACTGAAATCAACTTAAGAATTACACAAACAAAGCAGAAACCTTTACATGTCCAAATCACTAAAAAAACATATGAGACCATCTGTACTGAAGAACAAAACCCCAAACAGTCAAAAACTAAAATTTCCAAACAAATGGCAGTAAATTCTTAAAACCCTTTTCATATCAAAACACCCGTTTCAGTTAAAGATGGTGTATCTTTAATAGTATCTCAGTAATGGAAGCCTGTCAGAACTCACCGCACCGCATCACATAAATAAATAAACGGAGCCTGATAGAGGAAGGTTTAAAGTGGACTGTGGTTGTGCTTTATATGACCTCAAACCCAACTCCAAACTTTTTGGATCTTTATAATTCTTAGATTCGAATTGTAGGGGAGATGGCTGTGAGAAAATTTTGCAAATAATTTGTTTAAAATTAAGGAAAGAAAGACTATGAAAATTGTTATGAATTAAAATGTAATCATATTCTCGTTTGGATAATTCTATCTTTGACACAAATATCATTCTTGAATGAGTTTTTGAAGAACTCCACCACTATTTTTTTGGGACTAACAGTGGTAGTATATAATTAAGAGTCACTTTATTTTTGTGTTTTAATTTTTTTTTTAATGAAGTTTTCTTTTCTTTTCGTATAATTTTAATATTATTATGTTAAAAAATAAATTTTAAAAATAAAAATAAAAATAGTATTTTAATATATTTAAAAAAATATTTTAAAAAAGCGATTCCGTTCTAAGTAAATCCTATTATTCTATTAATGATTAATATTATTAAATAATTTTATCTTTGGAAATAAATGGTATTCACAGCTGGCTATCATCATTCAGCCACCAAATCACTCCTACATTCAATGGTGGACGGATGATGAAGCCAAAAATCTAATGATATCCATTTACTGTTGTTAAGGAAAAAAATTGAATTGCAAAAATCACAGAACCTTCGAAGAAGAAATTTCGTTGACGTTCAAAAATCAAAACAATTTGGTAAAGAAAATTTTCTATCAGCAATTTAGCAAGGAAAAAAAAAATAATCGGCAAATCTCATCTCACTGACGAAAATTCAGAGTGCAGAGGTACATAAACGGCAAAGAAGTGATAAACGTGGAAGAACACAAGTTACAAATAGACAAAAACTTTTAAGACAACATAACCACAACATCAACCTCCATTACAGGAGCTTCCAATGCTAAGACCAACCACATAAATACCCTCCAAGACCAAGAATTTCTCTAGCAAATAAAAAAAAAAAATAGACCAAAGTAGTTTTCTTACACAATCACCATGCTTTTGCACACACACTTCTTTGTAAGTTATCTTTTCATTCTTTTTTCCATTCTCTTTTTCTCATCATCAAAGAATCAAAGTGTCAATCTTTTTGTTTCAAGTTTGAATTTTTCATTTGAATTTGCAGCAGACTTTAAGAACTGCAAGAAGGGTTCTTGGAAATGTAATGAAAGGCAAGTGGGTTGTTGTTTCGTATTGAATTTGATTGGGTTTTTTTTTTTTTTTGTCTTATCACAGAACTGCCTTACGTTCATTTGTCTCATATGGGATTTTCTTATGATTGATATTCCTTGGTTTTGAAGTACTGTTCCCGACCTTGTTTTCGTAGATTCTGTTCAATTGAGCAACAAGAATTGTATGCCATTGAGAAGAGGCAAAAGGGTTGTTTCTTTTCAAGGCTCTGCTGTAAGATTTGTACAAACATCATACCGTATTTCACTGCCTGCTGGGAACGCATTTGGAAACCAAGAAAAAGTCTCTTCAAAAATTTTGAAAGACAAGAAGACAGTTCCTGATTCAGATCCTCCAAGTGATAGAGATGTTGATCTTTTGTACCAGTTTTTTGATCGAAGGTTTGAGCAATCTCAAAGAAGCTGTTTCTTTTCTTTCTTTTTTTTCTTTTTTTGAGCAAAATTGTTTCATTTCTTTGATTAGCTATGTCTGTTTTGTAACAAAATGTGATGTTTTTATTTATTTTTGCTATGTACAGCACCAAATTGGTGGTTTTGACTGGAGCTGGGATTAGTACAGAATGTGGAATTCCTGATTATAGAAGGTTTTATCTCTTCTCTATACTGTTCAATAAGCTTAATACTGTCGTCCAAGTCTATCATATCTACAAGATGTTTTTTTGCACTTTTAATATATCAGTAAGCAGTGCATTTGTAATAATAATAACAGAATGAACTCCTTGCAAGTTTGCTCAAGCTGCTAGTGGTCAATAACTTTCTGCTTTGGAATTGTGGCAACTATCGTTGATGATGGCTGAATTGAAGTTTTTTGATGCTTGCATTGAATTTATTCTCTCACTCCTCAACTCGTGCCCATGTTTGTCTGGTATAATGCCATGGCATGTTGTGATTCATTGATGAATCTTATTTTCTTCATCCACATTAATATTTAGGATGCACAAGAACTCCTTCACTGTGGATGGTTTTGTAAATTGTTCATTTCCGTGTGCTCTTCATGTGAACTGGGCTGCATGTTTGGTATTAGATAGCCATCAGTGGGGAAAGGCAAAGATTGCATATGGTTCATCGATCACATTAATACAAGTGGCTGGAGCCTGCTTTGATCTATAGTTGTCTACTCTTCCCCTCTGTTGAGTATATGATGATCTTCTTCTTTTTCCCTTCTATTTGCTTATGCATTGGCTATGTCCAAGAAGATAAAATTGTGTAGTAATTCAAACTGGTTATCCAATCTATGGGTAACATGTGATGTTTTATCTCTAGAAGCATTTTTGTTGAATTTTGTGGGGCCAAACTGATGTATAATGATATGGAATTTTATCCTGCTGCAGTCCAAATGGAGCCTACAGTTCTGGTTTCAGACCTATTACCCATCAGGTGATCTGAAGGCATGTTGTCAGATATCTTGTTTCTTCAGCATTTTTTTCAACATTGATAAGTGTTTAAATATGTTCAAGGTTATCAGAACCGAAACAAAGGAAAGCTACTAAATTTCAAGATTGCCATCTGTAATGGTCCTCTAATAAAGCTTCAGTTCTCCAGGAATTAAGCAATATGCTAGAGCATCAATCAGTGGCAGGATAGATGATCTTCTATTTAGACTAAAAGTTTTAGAAAATAGCAGCTTCTGCCAGCCCAATTTGACTAGGGCGTACTTAGCTAATCTCACATGATGACTGTATCAGTCTCTGAACAAAAATGACAATAAAATATGTAGACCAATTCATGAATAGATGATTGGGAATTTGCTGAGTTGATTATCATAATAGAAAAATCTAAATCCTTCACTTTATGGATCAATTAATCTCTGCCAGTGAGATAATGGCATGACAGAAAAGAGATTAGCTATATCAATGTCTGTTCTTTTTTCCCTTTTTCTTTCATGCAATAGCTATGAGAGAAAATTTTAGAGTAATTCAAACTGTTTATTCAATGTAAGGTTGAATTCATTGATGTGGAAGCCATTTGCAAATAGATGAGTTCTATATCTTATTTTAGAATATTTAGATTCATGTTTGCAGCTGAGGGAAGTCAGTTGTTAAGTGAATGCAGTACTGAATATACATTATCTCCTAAACTTTTGTTCAATGAGACCATCTTCCTTTTAGACTGGCACTTGCCTCGTATATATTTTAGATGCCTATTGGATTTTAGTTCACTAAAAGGAATGCAGCTCGTACATGTTGCTTGATCCTATGATTAGCATTGTTAGAGCCCATTTAGTTGTAAAAAAATTAAGAAGATTTTTATCACAGAAGCTGGAGCTTGTTCAGTACTTCTTTCTTCTACCAAGGAAATCTTTTGTATTGTATTTTCACCCTGTACTTTCCAAAGATTGGTATAATTTTTTTTCCGATGCAACAAAAGTTTACATTGTTAACATATACTTGCATCTCTCCATGAACAGGAGTTTGTCCGTTCAAGTCGAACACGTAGGCGATATTGGGCTAGGAGCTATGCTGGATGGAGACGGTTTCATGCTGCAGAACCTAGTGCAGCCCATTTTGCTTTGGCATCTTTAGAAAAAGCTGGGCGGATTGATTTTATGATTACACAAAATGTTGATAGGTAACTAGCTGTTCATACCACTCCTTTTTTTCGAGAAACTATGAGGGTCTCATGCAGCCATAGACAAGTGCTATATTGACAAACTTTATCAAAATACTGTTCCAGACTGCACCATCGTGCTGGGAGCAACCCACTTGAAATACATGGAACTGTATACTCTGTGACTTGTCTAGATTGCAACTTTTCCTTTCCGCGGAGTTCATTTCAAGATCAACTGAAGGCCCTCAATCCAAAGGTCGGTTTTGTACAATTTACTGTTGCTAGGTAGGAAATATCCAGACTCTAATGTGTTATACAGCATCATGTCATCAAAGCTGATAGAAATTGTGATAAGGTATCCAGTTACTAAAATCTCAAAAGAGGTTTAAAGAGAATTCTCAAATGCCAAATGGATTTCACGAATGAGCTTTAGTTCCGAGAGATTGACATAAGTATATGCTGTACACTTTTAGAGTTAGAAGGCTTTAGATAAATGAGGTCTTAACATAGGCATGCCTTTTTTTCAAAGGTTTGGGGCCTCAGAATCAAGTACAATTGTCAGAAATGGCTGTTAGAACATGGATTGGAAACATAAGAATCTAAAAATGTAGGGCTTGAACGAGGGACTTGAGGTTCTGTCCAATAAAAATTGTGAAGGGATCCAGTTAATCAAACTTTTGAAGGGTTTTAAAGATATTTCTCAAATGCCAAAAAGGATTTTCAGGGATGATGAGGGAGCAGTTTCCGTCCCTTTTATTGGCGAGGTGATGGAGAGGATACCCATTTAAAAGGTGCCTATATAAAGGGGTGAATAGTAGGAGCTAAAACCCCTTCATAGAAAATATTTTGCATTTCTTAAATAATGTGAAAATGTGTAAAACCTCTTAGCGAAAAATTATAAATTGAATAGTTTCATGTAGAACAAAAAGAAAAAAAAATTGGTAACTCTCGATCAGGTTATCAGAAAATTCTGAAACTTTGCATGGAGACTTTTAATATGATTTCTTAGCTTGGGTTAAAATTTCAGAATTTTTAGAGAAATTCGAAAATTTGACGGAAAATCACAATTTGACTAATTTTATGTTATTGGATGTAATTTTAAATCCGACCATCAGATGAAGCTGAAATTTTATGAGGAACCTTGAAATATATTAAATAAAATCTAGTTAAAATTTTAAGATGAACGGAGCTCGGTAGTGCTATCAAAGAATAAGGACCATCAAATGGAAGCAAAAAGACTCAAGGGTAAAATGGTAATTTGTCATTAAAAATAAAACAAAATGGTTGGCAAGGTTACATGCAAAAATCACCTTTGAATTGCCTGTTTTCCTTGAATAGCTTTCTTTCCTTTTTTCTTTCAACTACTTAATCCTTTTTTAACCTGGCTGCAAATTCATTTTTTCATCTGGAATGTTATTTATGTTGTGCTAAGGCTGATTGAGAAAATTATTATGTAGTGGGCAGAAGCAATTGAAAGTTTGGATAATGGAAGTCCTGGATCGGAGAAGAGCTTTGGCATGAAGCAAAGGCCTGATGGTGATATTGAGATTGATGAGAAATTCTGGGAGGCGGATTACCACATACCTGCATGCCCAAAATGCAATGGAGTGCTCAAACCTGATGTAATATTTTCTTGTACTGGTTTATAAGTTTCAGCTGCTATATCTTTGGAGGCTTTTAAATTCTGATTCCAAAACAAATGTTTTTGCTTTTCTTGTTTCAGTAACTGCTTATGTCTACTATAATTGATATATGCAAGCAATATCCATATCCATATTTTAGTTATCATTCTTTTTTACTGGGTTACTAGATGACCTGATGTATCTTCAACTGTGTAGATGTTGCAGAACCATGTGGTCATAAAAGACTGGTATAGTGCCATAAGTACATGGAATATCAGGATACAGGGAAATTATTTAATACACCTGAGGTTGTACTCCCCTTTCTTAATGAAGGTGGGGTCCGTGGATAATTTTCATGGTGGGTCCCATGTTTATGTGTCTGAGAGAGGAGTACAACTCCAAGTGTGTTGAAATTGTTGTTTTCCATGACCGGATTTCATCAAGTGCTATAAGATGTTAAAAGGAAATTTAAGTCCTAAAAATAAGGTAGACATGCATTGAAAATACTAAGAGTGGCATTGTCTAATGTTCATAGAAAGTTGTCATTGAATGGCTTTGTCTAATGTTCGTAGAAAGTCATCATTGAATGGACGTGATGGTCTGTAAACTTGGTAAGTTTTCTGATATCAGGTAGTACATGCATTATGCTTGGTTTTAAGACGGGGCATATATTTGTGACCATGTAATTGTTGCTTTGCTATTTCACTGTTAACAGATGGTAATGCATGTGAAAGCAGAATTCATGTACATGTATCGAATACATATCTTATACACTGTGCACCCAAGGTGAATCTGCCATTATAATATGAGTTTCTATCAGTATTTCAAGTATTCGCTTCTGCACATCATTTTATAGTCTTTCTTTCATATTGAATTTCATATACTTGTGCAATAAGTGCCTAGTATAGGTTGTTACAAAATCCTGTAATTTTATTTTATAGCTGTCTCTGAATTGTTCAGTAGAAGAAGGTTCATGGTGTGAAATAACTAAAAAATATCACATACATGATACAAAATGTTCTTAGGCTTTTCTTTTTTGAGAAAGTGGTCATATTTTGAGTTCATCTGCTGTAAATCTCATTACTAAAACCTCTCATGGAAATATTAATGATGACTTATCATGGAAGGCTTACTTGCTGTTGCATAGATTAACTTTGAATTATTTAACAAAGAAGTTGCAGTATTTGGTCATTCATATATGAGTGCTATGACAGTTTCTTCAGTTCACAAAATGAAATGTGGGCATGTATGCAGCACACATATAATCATTTTTATTCAAGCAAATGCACTCATGTATGATACAACAATAGCTGAGCTAAACATACAGGTAAAGCACCTTTTGAAATATTGGTTCTGAACATGGTAATCTGCTAATCCTGAAGGTTGTTTTCTTCGGCGATAATGTCCCCAAGGATAGAGCAGACAAGGCAATGGACGCTGCAAAAGGTTGCGATGCTTTCCTTGTACTAGGATCATCTCTAATGACCATGTCTGCTTTTAGACTTGTCAGGTAAATGCATTTTTTGTTCATTTCTCTATGACGGGAGATGACAAATTTTGATTGCGTAACAATGTTATGATCAGAGATACCTTTGTCTCTGGAAAATTTATGTCTTAGTTCACAGCTTCTTTGTTTCTTTTTCTTCCTTTTGATCTGGAAATAAATGAAGTCTCTCAAAATCTAAACTCAATGTTGATAATCAGGAAAATTCATTAATTGACGATGAGAATAGGACTGAGGATAATAACTGCCATGCATGTCTCCATGCAGTGAACAGTAGTAACTGTGAACAGTAGTAACTGAATGTAAGCCTGCATCCTCTGAAGGCTGCAATTAAGTCGATGGTCATTTTCATCCCTGAAGCATTATAAGTTCATTTAAGGTTGACACTGATGACGACTCCATCAAAGGGATGAATAAATGTCGCCACATGCATATTGATAAAGACTATAGCTTGAATCAAGACAACCTTAATTTCGTGTGTGCAAGGAATTAATGCTTGAAGTTGAAGTGGAATCTGGGATTTCTTTAACCTTTTTCTTTATCATTGTACCCAACTAAAACACAACTGACAATGAAGCAACCGAAGCATGATGTTTTTAAGACTGCTCAAGCTTCAATTGACAAGGCTTTTGATATCGAACAGAGCTGCTCACGAGGCAGGTGCTGCTACAGCAATTGTAAATTTAGGCGTGACGCGAGCTGATGATATCGTGCCTTTAAAGATAAATGCCCGATTAGGAGAGGTGAAGTCTTCTGAAACCAATTTGGGAACTATTTTCTTCACGTTATCATGTCTTGGCTTTATTGATCCTTGTTATGGGCTATCACAGATATTGCCTAGAGTACTGAACATTGGATCCCTCAGCATCCCTGCTCTCTCCTGATGATACGGGAAAGAGGTAAAATGAGAATACATTTTCATTAAGAAAAAAAGTTGCAATTTTGCCCCTTCCCTTTTCAAGCATCCCAGGGATCCACGTTGTTGTTAATGCAATGAACTAGTTTATTCTGCCTTTCTTTTTCCAGGTGGGGATTGAAATGAGGAGGGGCAATGAGCCTTCAAGTTCTATTTAAACGTCATGATAGTTTTTTCGTTGGCATCTTCGTTGGCATCGCTGCACCATCCTATAGAATGACTAGCGGAACTTGTTGATCAAGAGTCCCCTTGAGATTCTGAGGGCATATCTAGCTCAGGATTTCTCACCAATGTGAGTATCATATAATTGTGCACGATACATTTGTTTGGAGGCAACTTCAAGATGCCATCAAGCAAGCAAAGAATGGTGTATACCATTAACATTTCAATCGGTTTGTGGTCTTTCCAGTAAATTTATGATTTGATTAATTTTGTTTGCTGTATTGGGTATAAAATCCTGTTCATGTTGTAGCGTTTAAGGTGTATATGTATGGTGGATGACATGTTGATTTATTTGATGGAAAAGGATTCCAATGAACAATAATGGCTAATGTGTGAGCAGCTAATTCCCAGCACATTAATGGTTCCAAACTCTCAACCATCGCACATGCAGCAACTCAAGCTTATTGAGATTCCC
>Ga0325410_1001639_pt1 | contig 24784 bp, 16 predicted proteins | sample PopdelMetagenome_16_FD_206182 | JGI IMG/M metagenome (GOLD analysis project Ga0325410, IMG submission 206182) | Populus deltoides microbial communities from Bellville, Georgia, United States - Xylem-PdIQD-R3 | ecosystem: Host-associated > Plants > Phyllosphere > Stem > Wood/Secondary xylem...
ATGCTTTTGTAATCAACTACCCCGATTTGAGTTCATCAATACCCTTTTTTTCTCCCCTTAGGCGGGTTCGCATAGCACCTTGTTCCTCTTTCATGTGCCCCAAATCACCTATGAATTTGGTGCCCTTCCCTCACGCTTATGTGATTTTCATTACAATCTCATATGCATCTTGTTTAATGATTTCCATTACCCTCTCATGATGGTCTTGTGTTAATGCTATCATGTTTGTGCACAGGATCATGTACATGTTATCTTGTTTGTGCACAGGATCATGTATATGTTGATTTTATAAAATGATATTGTTTTGATTTTTAAAAAATAAAACAAATTGAAACTATATTATTTTAATTGACTTGAGTCCTAAAAAGAGATGTGACTTGAGAATGGTTTGTTTGAATGTTTTTCCTATTGTGCTATTAGTCTCCCTTCTCATTTACATCCATAAACAAGAACGCAAGTCACCAGGAAAATATTATGGCATAAGATACAAAACACGAAACAATATTTTTATATTTTTATTTTAAAAAAAATCATCAAAGCTTGTTTTTAGGGGTAATAGCACTATCAAATTGATTAGTTAGAGATAAATTGGAGGTAATATCATTTTTTCCAAGGGATCCATTGAACATTTCTACATTGATTGGTGACAAAATGGTTTGTACATTTTTTCTAACACAATAAAATGATTCAATTGCTCTTAAAAACAAAATAGATTAAAACACACGTTAAAGGGCTTCTTTGTAATTTTATTATGGCTTTTTAGTTATAAGAAAAGTGAATAGGGTAAATTAGTATTTTAGCAAATATATAAATAATTAAAAAAACAAAAGTGGTTGGTGCCTAAGCTCTTTGGACGGTACGTATGGCGCCTCCCGTTGCTCAAAAGCCACCTTCTACGATATTGTTGGAAGCATCACGTTGTTCTCTTCATGATTATTTTTTTTCCCCTTTCTGTGAGGTTATTTCAATCTCATTTCTCATGTTGTAAGTTTGTCGAGTGAACCTGGTTTGATTAGAGTTTATTTTACATATTTTTAATTGAATTTTTTTTTTAGTTTTGTCTTTTATCATTTAATTTGTTTGAAGTTGACCTCCATTTTTTTTATTTCATTTCTTCTGTATATAGTCATTTCGGTCTCATAATTGGGCCACAAATTTGGCATGTTGACTTGAATCAAGTTTTTTTTATTTTTTTTAAATTGATTTTTTTTCAATTCATCCTTGAACGTTTGATTTACTAATAATTAAGTTTTGAATGTTTCTCATTTTTTTTAGGAGGTTATTCTATTCTCATTTTATTTTTACTTTATATCACATAAAATTGTTGAGACCTTTTCAGAATATTTAAATGGTATCTTTTTATAATATTGGTTGTGGAAGAACAAATCAACATGACCAGTTCAATTGAAGATTCAAAGTTTAAAATGTCTACAACAAATCTCTTATCTGCAAAATCTATTAGTTAGGCATGTAATCTAGTTTTGAATTCAAATCAGATGATGTATATGATACTTAGTTAAAGTTTGTTATTCTGCAATCTATTTAAACACCTTGTAATTCACGAATGAAAAATAAGAAAATATTATTCAACACAGAGCTTTTATTCTATATGGTATCAGTCAGCCCGAAAAAGACCAACGTCTGATCCTCTTTTTTTTTTCTTTTCGCATATAATGACTTCTTCTTCTTCAGCTACCCTTCCCAACACTGCTTCCCCATTCTCTATTCCCTCTCTCTCACATTTACCTCTTACCCTCAGTGTCAAACTAAATCATTCAAATTATGCTGTTTGGAAAGCTCAGGCCCTCCCATATTTCCGTGGTCAAGGTGTCTTTGGATATCTTAATGGCACAATTTAGATACCTCCACAAGAGATAGATGCCCCTCATCCCACTACAGGTGCCATTACTAAGATACCCAATCCAGAATATGACCATTGGCTTTGTCAAGATTCTTTAATCCTTGCCACCATCAATACTTCTCTTACTGAGAATGTTCTCTCTCAGGTCATGTCATATACCACTTCAAAAGATGTATGGCTTGCTCTTCAATGAAATTTCTCTTCCATTTCACGTGCTAAAGATGTTCAACTTCGTACTCAGCTTGCCACTGCACGTAAAGGATCCATGACTGCTAAGGATTATTTTATTTCCATCAAAAGCATGGCTGATGAACTTGCGCTTGCTGGACAACCTCTCAAGTCTGATGAAATTCTTACTTATGTTCCTGCTGGCCTTGGTCAGAAGTATGACTTATTGGTCTCTATCATTACCTCTCGTTCTGATGTTGTCACATTGAAGGAGCTTTATTCCCTGCTTCTTATTGCTGAGTCAAGGATCAATCAGCATCATGACACTATTCAGGTTGTTGCATCTATGAATATGGCCACCAGACAATCTCTTCTTTTTCAATCTCGCCCTGGTAACATCTATCCATCCTTTAACTGAGGTCGTGGTAGTAGCTATCGTGGCAAAGGTTGAGGTGGCCGTTCAACCACCCGTGATTGAAGAGCATATAACTCTCTTATTTGTTAGGTATGCCTCAAACCGGGTCATCATGCACTTAAATGCTATCATCGTTTTGATCTCTCTTACCAGGATCAATCCCAACAACGTCCACCTCATGTTTTTTTTGTTGCCCGACATCACCATGCTGCTCATGAGTGGCATCCCAATATAGGAGCCACATATCATCTCATAAATGATCTGAACAACATTCATCTTCAAAATGAGGACTATGATGATCACGAACATATTCAAGTGGTAAATGGTGCAAGTTTGAAAATTACTCAAAGTGGTACTTCCACCTTATCTTCCCCATCCAAATCCTTTGTTCTAAACCAAATACTACTAGTTCCTGATATTAAAAAAATCTTTTTTCAGTCCACCGTTTCTGTCAAGATAATAACATTTTCTTTGAGTTTCATGCCTCTTTTTTTCTTGTGAAGGACTACTTGGGGAACGTCCTGCATCGGGGACTACTTTGTAATGGCCTTTACAATTTTTCATTGTCACTTGCTCATCTTTAGCCGCAAGCTCTTTCTAGTATTCAAATCTCTGCCACTTTGTCGCATCGGTGCCTTGGCCATGATTCCTTCCCGGTTATTAATAAAGCTATTTCCTCTCCCATTACCAGTAATAAAAGTTCTATTTGCCCTCACTGTCAAATGGCCAAAAGCCATGCTTTGCCTTTTTCTAATTCACATATCTCTGTTTCGAAACCATTAGAATTATTATATTCGGATGTTTGGGGGCCAGCACCCATCTTATCAACTACAGGTGCATGTTATTACATAAGTTTTTTAGATGATTCGACCAACTTTTTATGGCTCTTCCCATTAAAACTCAAATATGATGCATTATAAATTTTTCAAAAATTTCAAGCTGCAGTCGAACGTCAATTTAATACTAAAATTAAAGCCATCCAAACTGACTGGGGTGGTGAATATCGCAACTTAAATCATTTTTTACAAACTCAAGGAATTACTCATCGAGTAACATGCCCTTATACGCATCAACAACCTGGTGCCATTGAAAGGCATCATCGCCAAATTATGGAGGTTGGCCTTGCCTTACTTGCTCACTCCCATTTACCAAATTTTTTTTGGGAAGATGCCTTCTTAACTGCTGTTTATATAATTAATCGTTTATCCTCTCCGATGTTACAACACAAATTACCTTATGAAATGGTCAATAATTCTAAACTAGATTTCAATTTTTACAAGTTTTTTGATGTGCTTGCTAGCCCTACTTACGTCCGTATAATAAACATAAAATGGATTTTCAATCCAAAAGGTGTATCTTTATTGGCTATAGAGTTGGTCATTGGGGGTATAAATGCTTAGATGTCTCTACTGGCAAAGTATATGTTTCCCGTCATGTTTTTTACGAGTTTCTCTTTCCCTATGAACCACCACAAACTGTTGTTCCTTCCATTCATGAAACTCCTGTCATTCTTTCTTCTAATCCCCAACTATCATATGCTTGTTCCAGTATTTCTACAGGTTCTAATTTTCAAACTACAGCACCACTTCCACAGAATATGGCAACACCAACAGAGCCTCAATTTGATCTTGATGTTTCTACAACGACCTTTATTCGCGATCCCACTCAAAATCAACATGCAGATGAAAGACCCCCTCCCTCTTTAGTTTTTGTTCCTCCATCTCAACCTCAAAATACCCACCCTATGACTACCCGCAGCAAAAATAATATCCACAAACCCAAACTACCTTCAGAATCCCATATCAGGTACCTTCTTTCAAAAGCTCTTATGGCCACTGTCACCAACAATGAACCTGAACCAACATGTTATTCTAAGGCCATTAAACATCCCAATTAGAGAGATGCTATTAACAAGGAGTTCGATGTTTTACTGTGAAATGGTACGTGGACTTTAATTCCTTCTCCTCCTACAGTTAATATTATTGGTTCCAAGTGGGTGTACCGCATTAAAAGGAAAGCTGATAGCGATATGGAACATTTCAAAGCTTGCCTCGTCGCTGAAGGTTTTCATCAACAGAAGGGTGTTGATTTTTTGGAAACCTTCAGTCCTGTTGTAAAACCTACAACAGTCCGCATGGTTTTATAAGTTGCTATATCCTGTGGTTGGCACCTTCATCAAATAGATGTTCAAAATGCCTTTTTACATGGTTTTTTGAATAAAGATGTTTATTTGGCTCAACCCCCCAGTTTTCTTCATCCTCAATACCCACAACATGTGTGTAAACTTCATAAATCTATATATGGTTTTCGTCAAGCACCATGAATGTGGTTCTTTCGCTTAACTGACTAATTACAGGCCATTGGTTTTAAAGGAAGTCAAGCTAATCACTCCCTTTATGTTTATCAACATGGTTCTATTCTTCTTTATTTTCTCATATATGTCGATGACATTATATTAGCAGGTGCTGATCTCAATTTCATTAATCATGTGATAAGCCTATTGCAGTCTGATTTTCCAATAAAAAATTTAGGTGAACTCAGTTTCTTTCTTGGCGTAGAAGCTATTCGAAATGATGAAGGCGTTTATTTGTCTCAACGCTACTACATACTTGATCTTCTTCTTCACAGCAAGATGGACAAATCCAGACCTTCTGTTACACCTATGTCCACATCCCCAATCTTGAACAAATCAGATGGTGCCCCCTTTCATGATCCACATTTGTATAGAAGTATTGTGGGAGGACTTCAATATCTTTCTTTCACCAGGCCAGAGCTTGCATTTGCTATTCATAAAGTTAGTAAATATATGCATGACCCAAAAGAACCTCATTGGGTGGCAGTTAAAAAAATCTTGCGGTACTTAAAAGAAACTATCTCCTATGCTCTCTTAATTCAACTTGATCATCTTCTTCAACTTCAGACTTTTAATGATGTAGATTGGGCATCAGATCAGGATGATAGAAGATCAATTGGTGCTTACTGTGTCTATCTTGGCAAAAACTTAATTTCATGGAGTTGTAAGTAGCAACTAACTGTTGCTCATAGCAGCACTGAAGCGGAGTATAAGGCTTTAGCAAATGCAGCTGCGGAAATTCAATGGCTCAGAACTCTGTTTTCAGATCTTCATGTCTCGACTATACACCCTCCCATTCTTTGGTGTGACAACATTGGAGCCACTTATCTCACAAGTAATCCTCTCTTTCATGCACGTACAAAACGTATTGAAACAGATTTTCATTATGTCCGTGATCAAGTTCTCAATGGTCAATTAAATGTTCGGCTCATCTCTAACAAAGATCAATATGCAGATGCTCTTACAAAGCCCTTGTCTTCTCAGCGTTTTAAACTTCTACGTGACAATCTCAGGGTCCACTTCGATTGCGTGCGGGGGCATGTGGAAGAAAAAATCAACATGACCAGTTCAACTAAAGATTCAAAGTTTAAAACGTCCGCAACAAATCTCTTATCTGCAAAATCTATTAGTTAGGCATGTAATCTATTTTTGAATTCAAATCAGATGATGTATAGGATACTTAGTTAAAGTTTGTTATTCTGTAATCTATTTAAACACCTTGTAATTCACGAATGAAAGATAAGAAAGCATTATTCAAAACAGAGCTTTTATTATATATTGGTAAATGTTCATTATTTTTTATTGGCCATTGACTTTTTTTAAATTTTTTTTATTATCATTTGTTTTTCTAATTATTTTATTAAATTAACTAAAATTATTGAATTCATTTAAATAAATGATCGAGTCTTGAATTTTTCTTGACCTTTTTTTTTAAATATTAGCATCATTTTAATGCGCCACACCGATTTAATTTCAAATAATCGGAGACACCATTTTCTTACATCATATCGACACTACCTAGTACCTACCTTACAAAAATTACACGCAAATACCCTTCCTTTTGAACTTAGAAAAGCCTGGTTGGTATATATTGCCAAGGAACTAAATTTTTTTACTTCTCAACCCTGTAGCCTCTCAAAACATCCAATGCTTATGCACCGTATGACATGGCTTCTTATTTTTATTTTAACTCTCAAAATTATTATTTTTTTGTAATTAATTATTGTTTTTAAGATTAATTTTAGTTAAATTAACAATAATTTTCTTTATATATATAGAAAATTATTTCTTCGGTACAAAAATGGGTGTTCATGTATTCTCTTGCATCCTCCCATGCTCTTAGTGTCATTAAAAATGGTAGACACACCTAACTGCCGCTTAAGCTTTAAAGTTATTAACGCCTAAGCCTATACAAATACACCTAATTACTCTTTTAATGACGTTGTGGTTGAGTCGTCAACATGGGCCACCCTAGATGAGAGCCTTTGCCAAGAAGATTCCAATGACATCGTTAGAAGGTTGTCATCGGAGCTACGAGGAACCTACACGCATGTAGATATTTCTTTTTATTTGTCCTTTGATTTCTTATTAACTCTTCAATTTAGTCTAAGATTTAATATATCTAAGCCTAAATAAAACCTAACCGGGGAAAAAACAATAAAAGGGAAATGAAAGAGATAGATGACCAAATTAAGTTAGTTCATTATGGTTGTGTCATGACCGGGAGAAAAATGAGGGTGAGAAAAAACATTAATTAGAGAGATAAAAGTTTTGAATTGGAGGGTTTAATTGAATTGAGAAATAGCTTTAATAAAATAAAAAAAGTAAAGGAATAAGGGTTAAATTTAAAACAATATAAAATTTGATTAAAGAATGAAATTGAAAGGAAAAAAACATCAACAAAAGTGCCAAGGAAAAAATTACAAATTCAAAAAATGAGGACCGAAATGAAAAACAAAACATAGAAAAAATTACAATTGAATGATTAAATTGAAAAGAATAAAAACTTCTATAAATAAAAAAGGAACAAAATAAGAAATTAATAGAACGGGGACTGAAATTGAGAAGTATAAAACAAAGAGGACAATAATATACATTACCTATTAGGAGAGAGAAAAGAAAAAAAATCTAATGATCACTGATGACAATTCAACCACTGGTGACAATTCAACCATTTTAAGCTGTCACATGCCATTCTACATGGAAGAGAACATGGTGACGCATCTAGGAAGACAGCGGAAGGCCAGTTAAGTCCATCGGGTGGTGTCAAGCGCATTGCCTCAATGGTGCAGACGCCACCCACATGCTGGGGTGTGCCGAGCACGCTACAACAACTTTAAACATTAAAAAATTCAAAAAAAAGAAGTGAAAATACCAAAATATTTCCAACGACCCTGGCAATTACACAAAATACTCATATGAAAGTATAAAAATACCCTCAAATTCCAAGCTTATATTTTATCTCTTCCGAGGTTAAAGATGTAATTTCCGGGGTTGTGGGGGGATATGTAATTGTACATTAAAATTTTCAACCCCAAAGCCTCTTTATCCAACAGAACAATAATTTTTTGACTCTAGAGGCAAATACATATTTTTACTATAAAGAAGTTTATGTATTTACTGTGCAAAAAAAAAAAATACATCAACACCCCCACGTAAAAGGCATAATATTTTTGGATCAAAGGGTACAAAAGTAATTTTCTTAATATTTTTGGATTGATTTTAGATTAAATAGCATAAAAGTAATTTTATTATAACTCAAGACACATTTTACCGTAGATTGGGCTAACTAAAACACTAAATCCATTTTGTGTGTTTAGATTACAGGTAATTTATTGCCTAACAAATAAAAGAACTACTTTATATGTATAAAGAATGGAACTACAATGTCGCAAGAAACTAATAATAGGAGAAGGAATTGATGATATTCTCATCTAAGCTAAAAGAAAATGCATGAACTTTGCCTAAAGGATTAAAAGCTCTTTGATCTTAGAGTTTTGCACCTAACAACACAGCCCATGCTCAGACAAAAAAAAGAAGGATATAGTTGAAACTGTGGTCTAAGATGGCTGGTGCCGTATCTGCCTATTCGTTTATTCAGTTTTGTTGCTTGAAATATTTTTTTTTATAAAAAAAAATTATTAAAACAATCTGTATATAAAAAAATTAATTTGAAATAAATAAAAAATAATAATTTATTTTAAATTTCTTCAAAAATATTTTTAAAACTCGAGCTCTCTCATTCAACCGGGAGATATGGTGGAAAAATACTATATATGGAAAAAAAAAAAAAAACATTCATTTAACTTGAGATCTTAACTAAGAATTCTGTGTTGTTAAACTGGGATTTGCAACTATAAATACCAGGAAGCAGTGCAGACTTAAGACCAAAGGCGCTAGGCAGAATACTCAAGTCTTCCTCTCTGCCTACCACATTCCTATTTTAAAGGTAATTAATAATAGTTACCGTTTGCTTGTTGTTCCTTAATCCCTATTACCGCCATGCATTTGTATTTGTGATTGAGGTTGTAATAATTTATGTTCATATCTCTGTTGTATTGAATAGAAAAGAAAATGGCACGCAAGAAGATCAGAGAGTACGACTCCAAGAGATTGTTGAGGGAGCATTTCAAGAGGTTTTCTGGTCGTGATTTACCCATCAAATCTGCTCAAGTCAGTCCCTCCTTAGCCCCGATCTTCTTCTTTTTTCTCTTAAATTAATCCATTAATTGTTTAGATATGTTGCAAAGGCTTACAGAAGATCTCTAAAATGTTATGCATTTGAATACACAAATTCCCATACTCGATATGTTGCAGAGGTTACATTTTTCTGTTCCTTACTGTGTATGTTTCAGGTAACGGAATCGACTGATTTCAATGAGCTCGCAGAGAAGGAACCCTTGTTGGCATCGGCAAAACTGGTTGTCAAACCTGACATGCTGTTTGGGAAACGTGGGAAGAGTGGCCTTGTTGCTTCGGATCTGGATCTGGATCAAGTTGCTGAGTTTATCCAAGGGCGTCTTGGCAAAGAGGTTGAAATGGGTGGATGCAAAGGACCTATAACAACATTCATCATTGAACCCTTTATCCCCCACGACCAAGAGTTCTATCTAAACATTGTCTCGGAGAGACTTGGGTGCAGCATCAGCTTTTCGGAATGCGGAGGGATTGAAATTGAAGAGAACTGGGATAAGGTATTGTTGTTTCATGGGAATTTTAGATTAAGCGTCTTGTTCTGGTTCTGTACTTAAGTGCTTTGTTTCTTACAATGGGATTTGTGGTTTTTGAACAGGTCAAGACTATATTTGTTCCAACAAGTGCAACGTTTACGTCGGGAGATTGTGCTCCACTTGTTGCCACCCTTCCTTCAGAGGTAATAATTTTCATCGAGAAAGGGGTCCTTCTCACCATATTTTTTTTGTTTCGGAAAGTATGCTATCGGAATAGACAATGGTATTATCTATCATTCTGTTTAATTTCGTAGTTGGCATTTTGGTTTAGGCTTCTATTCTGGATGTGGAATCATTGACGCAGAATTTTTTTCTTCCATCCAGATAAAAGGAGAAATTGAGGAGTTCATTCAAGTAGTTTTTGCTCTTTTTCAAGGTATGCCGATGATCTCTGATGCATGCATATCATATTGTAATTCTAATATAACATACTTTGGCTACTAGAATTTTATGCTAACTTCTTAAGCTTTTATTGCTAGATCTTGACTTCACTTTCCTGGAGATGAACCCTTTCACTTTTGTTGATGGAAAGCCTTATCCGTTGGATATGAGAGGCGAGCTGGACGACACTGCAGCTTTTAAAAACTTCAAAAAGTACTTTCATTTGCTTAAGTGAACCTTTACTCTCTCTTTTTTTCGAACAGACATGCACAAGACAAAGCATGGATAAAAGTTTATAAAACCAAGTGTTTTAAGCCCTTGTGATTTGATGCTCTAATTTATTGAACACATGTCTTGCCATCTTCACTATCATCTTACCCAGCTACATTCTTTTTCAGATGGGGTAACATTGAATTTCCAATGCCATTTGGAAGAGTTATGAGCCCTTCAGAAATCTTTGTTCATGGCCTAGATGAAAAGGTAATAATCTAGATTGATAGATGCCTTGACCTGTACTGCACTTGAAATCTGTGTTAATTCATTCAAGAACATATTTCATTGTTATGATTTTGGTTATTCTTTAGCCTTAGAGTTCAAGACTTTTTAATCATGTTTATGATTTTCAGTTAGATCATGATGTTTATGATTGTTTTCTTTAATTTTCTTTCAGACAAGTGCTTCTTTGAAATTCACGGTATTGAATCCAAAGGGGCGAATTTGGACTCTGGTGGCTGGAGGAGGTGCAAGTGTCATCTATGCTGATACGGTATGGCTATCGATGTTTGGTTACAGGATTGCCAGAAACCCTACCAAATTTTTTTTTTCTTTGCATTGACCTCTTATATCAATTAATTTTTGCTGATCAGGTAGGAGATCTTGGCTATGCTTCCGAGCTTGGGAACTATGCAGAGTATAGTGGAGCTCCCAATGAAGAGGAGGTCTTGCGGTATGCCAGAGTTGTAATTGATGTAAGGACCTTTTCTCTCCACTCTTTAGGTGTCATGTTACTGTTTTACATCACTAGCGTGAACTGCCATTTTCATAGTTGACCACCTCATACTGTTTTAATTTACTGTTTTTTCTGAAAACAAAGCATAAAAATGCTCTGGGATAGTTGCTTAGTTCCTTTTTGAATTCTTTTAATAAATTGATGCTTACCAATCTTAAAAGAAAGATTTGGAGGGTATTTTCCGATGCCCATATACCCTCAGATGTGTGTTCTGTATTTCATCTTGGCTGTACAAATAATCTCATGACATCTCAATAGTGTGCGACTGCTGATCCTGATGGCCATAAGAGAGCCCTTGTAATTGGTGGAGGAATTGCAAACTTTACTGATGTTGCTGCTACATTTAATGGCATAATTCGAACCCTGAAGGAGAAGGTGAGTTAGTCTGGCTATCATTATCTTATCTTCATTCTTCTTTTATTCCCAAGTTTAATGGCAACACCAATGCAGTGCCAAATTGCCTTGCGTTTACTTAAGAGTTCCAAAACTTCGGTTGCGTTACAATTGAAATTCAAACCTTCTTCGACAAACGCAAATTTTTTATTGTGAAATCTCAACCTTGTAACTGCAAATTCCAGACATTTTCATTTAAAATCTAAAATCTGTCTGTAACTCACAAATCTTTTAAACATAATATTTTTCTCACCAATGGAGAACATAAAGAATGTCTGGACTTGTGTTTTGGTTTGTATGATAAACAGGGTTTGAACTGAACTGCTGTGGGTCTTTTTAAAATCTCCTTGTTCGAATGTACTGTTGATAATCGAGTATGGTATTCATTTATCAGGAATCGAAGCTGAAAGCAGCAAGGATGAGCATATATGTGAGGAGAGGAGGTCCTAATTACCATAGGGGCCTTGCAAAAATGAGGGCACTTGGAGAGGAGATTGGAATCCCAATTGAGGTACCGATGTGTGGGAAATCTCAATGGCCTTTTCCTTCAGTGCATGTAAAAAAATAGTGCAGCATCACAAACAACACTAACAACTGACAGTCGTTCTTGTTTCTATGTCGTCTCATAGGTTTACGGGCCGGAGGCAACCATGACTGGCATATGCAAACAGGCAATCGAATGCATCACCGCAGCTGCATAAGTCATCAACTCTAGGAATCAATCTGTATTTTGCCTGCAGTTTCTTACACCAAGTTTCGAGTTTGCCTCATATCATAGCACCATTTTCTTTCTACTAGAAATCCCATTATAGAAAGGTAGCTATAATAGACCAGGTAAAGCTTACCAAAATGAAAATGTAATCTCTGACCTGATGTTGGTTCTGATTCCATAATAAAGAGCTGCTTATTTCTGTGTTTGCTATCGATCCTCTGTTGTTGTGGGAGCGTTGTTGAATAAGCTGTTGATCAAGGGCTGCCTCATTTCATTAATTTTCCGTGAAGACTGTTAGAATTTGTTTATGAGAATCTGCCTTATTTTAAGAAGATAGAGATAAGTGCAGAAAAGAGTTTGAATCAATCTTCAATGTTATTGTTTTCATAACAGATTCTGCCACAAGATTTGCTGTAAATTCTATTATTTGAAGTCTATTGATCTCTCATATTTGTTTAGAGTTTTTTTTTTATTGTTATATTGTTTGTAAGCCTTTAAATAAGCATTCTCAATTAATTAAACGTGTTGATGTTTTTATTCAACTCTGCTCTTTAGAATTTCCTCCTCTTCTCGAAACATTGTTACTTGTTAACTTAGATTTCTATAAGTGGTATCATAACTTATATCTTATGGGTTGTGAGGCAAGTATTCTGAGTGCTAAATACAGTAAGGGTGAGTGTAAACACTAGTAATTTATTCTTTCTTTAGGTTCTATGTCTACTTTAAGTAATACTACATCTGCAATTTCAGTGTTCAATGGTGAAGACTATCATATTTGGGCTGTTAAGATGAGGTTTTATCTAAGATCTCAAGGCTTATGGAATGTTGTAGTGTCTGAATCTGATCCACCACCATTGACAACAAATCCCATAATTACTCATATGAAAGCATATGAAGAAGAAAAACTTAGGACAAAGCCATCACTTGCCTATATTCTGGACTTACAGATCATATTTTCATCAAAATAATGAACCTGAAAACACCAAAACAAGTATGGGACAAGCTTCAAGGTGAATTTGAAGGCAGCAACAAAGTCAAAACTGTTAGGCTCCTTGCATTGAAAAGAGAATTTGAGTTGATGAAAATCTGTCAAAGATTTTTCTAACAGATTAATGGATGTTGTAAATCAAATGAGACTTATTGACAAAACATTTATAGATCATAACGTGGTAGAAAAACTTAAGGTGGTTGTACCTCAAAAGTTTAAAGCCAAGATCTCTGCAATAGAAGAGTCTCGTGATTTGCAAAATCTCACCATTGCAAAGTTAATTAGCAAAGTTCATGTACAAGAGCAAAGGGTACAAATGAGAGACGATGAGGTTGTTAAAGGTGTTTTCTAAGCAAACAACAAAGGAAAGAGTATTGGTAACCTTCCAAGAAAGAAACCTATCAAGTTTTCTAAGGGAAAGCAAGTATATCTTTAAAAAGGCAAATTTTTTCACCATGCTCTTATTGCAGAAGAACCAACCATGTTGAGAAAGATTGTTGGTTTAAGGGTAAACCCTCTCTCCAGTGTATGTTCTGTAATAATCTTGGTCATAGTAAGAAATATTGTAGAATCAAGAAAAAACAATCTCAACAGCAAATACAACAACAAGCTAATGTGTCTGAAGAAGACAAAGATGATGAGGAGCATTTGTTTATGGCATCATAAGTTAGCAACACTTTTGAACTGAATACATGACTCATTGACAGTGGCTACACTAGTCACATGACCAAGTTTTTGTCAATTTTTTCCTCTATTGACAGATCAGTTCAACCAAAGGTTAAGTTGGGAAATGGAGATATTGTGCAGGCTAAAAGAACAAGCACTATTGATGTCAGCACCAATAAAGGTACTAAAACCATCACAAATGTTCTTTACATTCCAGAACTAGATCAAAATCTCCTTAGTGTTGCATAGATGCTAAAAAATGGTTATGCATTCTCTTTTAAGGAGAGATTCTACTTTATCACTGATACACATGATTAAGAGATAGCAAAAATTCAAATGGATGGTAATAGCTTCTATTTGAAGCTTGATACAGTTGAAGGGCATGTCTTTAGTGCCAAGGTTGTTGAGAGTATTATTTGGCACAAAAGATATGGTCATTTCAACTTGAATTCTTTAAAGTTCATATATGATGTTGGTATGGTAGATGATATGCTTGAAATCCATATTAGTGCCCAAACTTGTGAAAGCTGTGAACTTAAGAAGCAACATCGACAATCATTTCCTTAAAGTATATCCAAAAGAGCAACTCACAAGCCGGAGTTAGTCCATTCAAACATCTGTGGACCAATGAACATAGTCTCATTGAGCAATAATGATGTGTATTTTATATTGTTCATTGATGATTTTAGTAGAATGACTTGGGTTTATTTTCTGAAAACCAAGTCACAAACATTTTCTATATTTAGAAACTTCAAGAAAATGGCTGAAACACAGAGTGATAAAAAAATCAAGGTGCTTAGAACTGATAACAGAAGAGAGTATACTTCTAAAGAGTTCAATGTCTTTTATCAAGAAGCTAGGATTGTACACCTACTGACAGTTCCATACTTGCCACAGCAGAATAGAGTTTCTGAAAGGAAGAATAGGACTATGATGGAGATGTCCAGATGTATTTTGTTTGAAAAAAAGTTACCAAGGTTTCTATGGGCTGAAGCAGTCAACACTTCAGTGTACCTGCTTAACAGACTACAAACTAAGTTTGTTCAAAGCAAAACATCATTGGAAGCATGGTCTAGTGTCCAACCTACTACCAAACGCCTCAAAGTGTTTGGATCATTGTGTTACTTTCATGTGTCATCTGTCAAGAGAGGCAAACTTAATGAAAGAGCTGAGAAAGGAATTTTTGTTGGATATGCGTCAGAATCTAAAGGTTACAGAATCTACAATCCGAATGGAGCTAAAATTCATATTAGCAAAGATGTGCATTTTGATGAGAATTCTTGCAGGAATTGGGACATAAAGAAAGTTGATCAGACTACTACAGCTACTCTTGAACCAGTAGTAGAAAGATTTGGTGTTGAAGATCGACTAGATATTGAAGCAACTTCAAATTCACAAATACTTAAAGTAAAGCCACTATCTGATGTATATGAAAGATGTAATCTTGTACATGTTGAGCCTACAAGCTACACTGAAGCTGCAAGATTTCCAACTTGGATTGATGCTATGAAATCAAAATTTGATTCTATTGAAAGAAATGGAACTTGGAGATTAACAGAACTTTCTAAGGGTAAGAAGAAAATTGGTGTGAAGTAGCTCTTCAAAACCAAATTCAATCTAGATGATTCAATTTTCAAGCACAAGACTAGATTAGTTGTTAAAGGCTTTGCTCAAATTATTGAAGTGGATTATGGTGATACTTTTGCATCAATAGCTAGGCATGACACTATAAGACTTCTGCTTACACTTGCGGGTCAAAAGGAATGGAAAGTTTATCATTTAGATGTCAAGTTTGCCTTTCTAAATGGAATACTCCTTGAAGAAATCTATGTTCAACAACCAAAAGGCTTTGAAGTTGCTGGTCATGAACACAAAGTATACAAGCTATACAAGGCTCTCTATGACTTGAAGCAAGCACCAAGGGCCTGGTACAGCAGAATTGATACTCATTTGATTCAACTGGGATTTAATAGAAGTGAAAATGAAACTACCTTGTATCTGAAACAAAATGAAGATGGTCTACAGCTGGTAATATCACTTTATGTTGATGACATGCTAGTGACTAAAAGTAATGTAAAATTGCTGGCAGAGTTCAAAAGAGAAATGCAAGATGTTTTTGAATTGTCTGATCTTGGCATCATGAACTACTTTTTTGGAATGGAAATACATTAATGCAATTCAGGTATCTTTGTCTCACAGAGGAAATATGTTGTTGATATACTCAAGAAATTCAAGTTTGAATCATGCAAAGAAGTAGCAACTCCATTGGCACTAAATGAGAAGATTTCAAAAAATAATGGTGAGAAACTTGAGGAACCCTCTGCAAATAGAAGCCTAATAGGTAGCCTACTATACTTAACAGCAACCAAACCTTACTTGATGTTTCCAGCTGTTTTGCTTTCAAGGTTCATGAGCTCACCTAGTAATGTTTATATGGGAGTTGCCAAGAGGGTGATGAAGTATATTAGAGGGACAACTGACTTTGACATCTAGTACTCTAAGACAAGAGGAGTTACATTGAATGGATATGCAGACAGTGACTGGGCAGGGAGTGTTGTTGATATGAAAAGCATTTCTGGATATATTTTCACAATTGGTTCAAGTGCGGTCTGTTGGAATACAAAAAAGCAAGAAGTGGTGGCGCAATCAACAGCTGAAGTAGAGTATATCGCCTTAGCAGCTGCTGCAAATCAAGCTATATGGTTTAAAGAGGTTGCTTGCCGATCTGGGCCAAGAACAAAACTCACCAACTGAGCTTTATTGTGATAACAAGTCTGTCATTGCCATTGCTCAAAATCAAGTTCAACATGGCAGGACCAAACACATCAATGTAAAATTTCACTCCATAAGAGACGCTGAGAAGAATTTACTTGTAAAGGTTCATTACTATCTAACTGATATTCAACTTACTGATATAATGACTAAAGCACTTCCTAAATCAAGGCTATAATTTCTAAGGATGAAACTTGGTTTGTCTAAGGCAAATCTTAAAAAGGAGTGTTGGAATTTGTTTATGAGAACCTGCCTTAAAAATAGAAGATAGAGATAAGTGCATAAAAAAGTTTGAATTAGTCTTCATTGTTATTGTTTTTATAACAGATTCTGCCGCAAAATTAGCTGTAAATTATGTTATTTGAAGTCTAATAATCTCTCATGTTTGTTGAGAGTTTTTTTTTTATTGTCAGGTTGTTTTGTAAGCCTTTAAATAGGCATTCTCAATTAATTAAATGTATTGATCTTTTTATTCAACTCTGCTCTTTACAATTTCCTACTCTTCTCAAAACAGTGTTACTTGTTAACTTAGATTTCTATCAAAGACAAGTGTTAATGTTGGAGTGAATAGCTACTGAACTGTTTATACACTAAAGACTTCTTGTACATAAAAAGAAATGACCAATATGTGATGTGCAGAAGAAATGTAATCGGGACTGATTGTTCTACGCTTCTAGAGAATTTATAGTAGCGATTGATTTTGAAAGTATTTTTTTCTTATAAATATATTAAAATAAATTATTTTTTATTGTTAAAAAATATTTTTAATATCAGCATATTAAAAAAATTAATATATTAAAAAAATTATTTTGAAACAAATAAAAAAATTTCAAAAATATTTTTAAACACAAAAATAAACAAACTCAAAATAGACTTGTTCATGGGCTTGAGCTGGCTCTGGTCATGTCTTGATTAAATCTGTTAGGCTCAGTCTTTCAGGCCAATAATTGAGCTAGAGACTGGATCGAGATAGGCCTGTGATGTTTGGGTGAGAGCAAGATTGGTACAAACAACTTCTGAATTAAGAAGTAAAAGAACTGAACTGAACTGAGAGCAAGTAAAAGAGCTCAAAATATCATGTCATTAACATTCAAGAAAATCCTCACACATGCATGCATGCATGTATGTGCCTTTGTTTTAGGGACAAATCTAGAATACACTGTTTAAAAGGACCAAATTGTAATATTTTCATTTTAGAGTGACCCATTAAATTAGAGCTTATTTGAGAACTTCAAAGAATAAAGGAGATTTTGTAATTTTCATAAGCTTTAGATTTGTTCTTACTTGGTATGACTACATCATGTAATTAAAATAATTTAATAATATCTCCTTATGTGTTTTATTTTATTAGAACAATAACGATTTTCTTTGCAACTGGATAATAATTAATACACCCTCAGTAGATATCCATTCAAATCCTAAAACAAAAAAAGTTGATAGGATCACGGTTAGGATTAGGGTCACAATTAGAGTCAAGATTAACTAAATCAGGCCTAGATCAATCAGGTTAATTTAGGTTTTTTATCGAGTTAGTCAAAAAAAAATTTATTTTTTCTTCAATTAAGATTTCAAATTAACCCACCAGATCAAACCAATTTTTATATTTTAATTTTTTACCTCATAAGAGATGAATATTGTTAACTCAATCCGATCTATACCCAAACATGATTGAAAATATATATTAGTATATTTATAGTTTTTCATTTAAAACACACACACACACACACACACACACACACACATATATATATATATATATGAATAATATTTATAATTCCATTATTGACTGCAAACCACTCAAATAAGTATTTTTTTTTTAATTTTATTTTGTGTTCACTAATAAGTATTACTTGGATACAAAACTCAATTAATCGGTTATATTCAAACTCCTTATCTAGAAAATAATAAATATGTTATAGTTTATAGTTCATAGACATATGTTGGAGTGGAAAGCTCCTACGAAAAAAAGATATTAAAAAAAATTATTAATATTCATTGAATGGTTAAGATTTGTTAGGTCGTTAGGTTTTCTTAGGTGTTTTAAGGTCTATTATAAAATTATAAATATATGTTTTGTAACTATATTTCCACATAGTAAAAAATTAAAGCTCTTTACTTGTGTATGTGTTTTATATATTTTTTTAATTTTTTTCTTTTAAAATATTCATTAATAATTGCTATAAATTTTTGACAACAAAATAGAATATAAATATTTATTGTGGAGAGGAGTATAAATATGGATATATTAAAAATCCCAAGGCATGGGTACTTTACACGATAAAGTCTTAAGAGTTTGGTTTGAATCTAGAAGATTATGGTAATTAATTCAGATATATATATATATATATATATATATATTGATAATTGGGGTGTCCGGACTAACTTACACGTACCACAATTAATCTTCGGATTCACTGAACACCCTGCAAGCCTAATAGACAAGTAAAATACCACGAGGTGACAAGCATATACGCTGAGACTCGAATTCAAGAGACAGAAGCAAGGAAACCTTGCCAAGACCGCTGGGCGAAGATATATTAAAAAAGTTATATAGTGGTTGTGCTTGGTTTTAGAAAACACTACACAGGTTGCTTGTGATTTGTTGCTGCTCTACTTTTAACGTGTAAAAGAAGTTTCGTTGATACAGTTGTTGAGCATAGATACAGAAAAAATATGCATTCAACGAAGAAAATAATTTAATAAATAAATAAATTAAAATTCACTCTTGTTTTTTATATATTAAAATATATTAGATAGATGAATGTCAATCCAGGTTCATCCTAAAAACAAGCTCTACATCATGGATTTGACTTGGTTTAATTATTTTGTTTTTTTAATTATTTTTTTAATTAATTACATGATAATAAAGATATGTGCTTGTATATTAGTTATTGTATTTTTTTAAAAAAATAGGTTGTTTTAAAAGAATGTTTGCTTAGAAAATAAAACAATTATAATCTTATTCAAATAAGAACTAAAATTTTAATGGTATTTCAAAAAACAATAAATCAAATATATTTTTAATTAAATTAAAAAGTTTATAAAGAAATATGCATATGATATATATTTAATAATGTAATTTTTAATGAGATAAACTTAAAATAAAAGGGCAAAAAAATTCAGACGCATGGTGGTTGTATTTTTGCCTAAAAAATTCATTTTAAACTTATTTCCACCTCAAAAACTTAATAAATTACATGATTAAATAATTCTTTTACAACTCTGATATATTTTTTTAGACAAGATAAAAGTTTAGAGAGACTTTAATGGAACTTTTTTCATTGAGTGAGAAAAAAGTGAAGTATCAATTGAGAAATCCCTCTAATACATAAGAGATAAATTCACGTATGAAGCGTAATTAAGAACATAGAGAGCTGTTTTTATCGGAATAAACCCCAGTTTCTTGACCCGAAAGGAATTAAATAAAATGATGCCATGGAGATATAACTACATAATCCTAAGGGGATGGATTCCTAAGCCCGATCTATAGAGGTGATAGAAGAGACAATTACGAGGGAAAGTAGAAAGGATCATGAATTTCCTGTGACAAATCTTGGTGTCAGCCATGGTATGATCTCTGCAGGATCATGACTCTATGAGCATGTGGGTTTCTCATGCACGAGTCTTGTGTGTGTCGTCGTCTCCGATTTGATTCTCAGTACACAGCAGAGACTTTTGCAATTGTAAGGCCTCTGCACTGCCACCTTCACGTGCACATCCACGAGCACACATCAAGCGGTTACTCTCTCTCGAGACCTCACCTCACCAGCCTTGCTAGCACCTTCCCTAACTTGACAATTTTCTTACACGCTTATTGTTCTTGTTAGATATCCCAGTCATCTTGTAGTATCAACCATGGTTTCTGAACTTGATCCGGGTTCTACCTGATGTAAGGCCTGGTTCCTTTATATCAAAATTGATTTTTTTTTTTTTTGTTTTCAAAATGTGGTTAACCAATAATATTCTCTTCCACTAGGTGTAGTAAAGTGATTTTCTTTTTTTTTTTTTCTTCTCAAATTCAGTGACTAAAATATAAATAAAATAAAATCATGTATAATTTTCAAAATAAAAGGATCAATAATGAATTTGAACAAAATATTAAAGCTAAAAGGCACTGACCATTTTTATATAAAAAAAAGGGGGGTTGCCTGAGTTTAATTTTGGTCTCTTAATTTTTTATTTTTCACAAATAATAAAACTAAATTATTTTTTATAAAATCAAGAATCAACTCAATATCAAGATATTTTTTAAAATTATGATAATCTGAAATAAAACAACACGAACCAGATTATCGACTCTAATCACTAATTAATGCAATGTGGAAGGGTTTAATTGGAAGAAAAAAAAAGCCTGATAGCTGGACTGAAAAAAAAAGAGGAAAAAAGGATTGAAAAAGAAGAATATTTTCTCATTAATTAAAAGGATATCATTTCACCTCACATTTTTATTCCGGTCCTCTTATATTTAATTCTTCATAAACAATTAGATCAAATCCTTCTCTACAAAATCAAGAACCAAGTCGAGGTATTTTTTAAGACGGTAAAAACATGAAGTAGTGATCAAACTTAGAAAACACTACACAGGTTGCTTGTGATTTCCCGCATGCTCTACTTTTAACGTGTAAAAGAAGTTTCGTTGATACAGATTCATTGTTGTTGACCGTAGATACAAAAAAAAAATGTATTTAATGAAGAAAAGTATTTAAAAAATAAATAAATTAAAATTCATTTATTTTTTTTATTATTGTTTTTATATATTGAAATATATTAGATAAATAGATGTCAACCCGGATTGATCCATAAAAAAAATAAGTTCTAAATCATGAATTTGACTTGATTTAATTACTTTGTTTTTTTTTTATTATCTTTCAATTGATTACATAATAATAAAGATAAGTGCTTGCATACTAGTTATCAATTTTTTTAAAAAAAAATAGGTTGTTTTAAAAAAATGTTTGCTTAGAAAAAAAAACAATTATAATCTTATTCAAATAAGAACTAAAAATTCAAATAAGAACTAAAATTTTAATGGTATTTCAAAAAACAATAAATCAAATATATTTTTATTCAAATTAAAAATTTGATAAAGAAATATGCATATAATATATATTTAGTCATGTAATTTTTAATGAGATAAACTTAAAATAAAAAGGCAAAAAAATTCAGACGCATGATGGTGCCATTTTTGCGTAAAGAATTCATTTTAAACTTATTTTTACCTAAAAAACATAATAAATACACCTAGAACCTCCCCAAAAATCATAATTAGTATATCCGGACCGGCCCGGTGGGTCGACCAGTTGGCTGGACCGGTCCGGGTTTGCCAAAAGACCGGCTGGTGCAACAGCCTGGCCAAACCCGGTCAACCCGGGACCCAGGCAACCCGGGTGAGACCCTATTTTTTTTTTTAAATGTGATTTTTCTCCTATACCCCCCGTTTTTTCATTTTTTTTTAATTGGTTATTAACACTTTTTAAAGCTCACTATATAAATATTAAAAAAATATTTTATTTTTTCAATGTAAGATTTGAAACCCTTTATTATATATACTCTATGTTTCCAATAAAAAAAATTATGTTTTTTCAATGTGGGATACCCTTTCGTATATATACTTTAAGTTCAGAAGAAAAAAGTTATATTTTTTTCAATGTAGAATAAAAAACTTTTTGGTTAAATACTTCAACTTAAAAGGATAATATAATATCTTTTTAATGTAGGATTTGAATCTCTTTAGTATATATACTCTATGTTCACAAGAAAAAAGTTATATTTTTTCAATGTGGGATTTGAAACTCATTAGTATATATACTCCTATGTTCCCAAGAAAAAATTATTTTTTCAATATGGGATTTGAAGCCATTTCGTATATATACTTTATGTTCATAAGAAAAATGGTTATGTTTTTTCAACGTGGAATAAAAAATCTTTTGGTTTAAATACTTTAACTTAAAATGATAACATATTATCTTTTCAATGTGGGATTTGAAGCCTTTTAGTATATATATACTCTATATTCACAAAAAAACAATATATGTTTTTTCAATGTGGGTTAAAAAACAATTTTGGTTTAAATACTTCAACTTAAAAGCATAACACAGTATCTTTTCAATATGAGATAAAAAGTTTTTTAAAATATTCTTTTAAACTTCATTATTTACAATATGTATAACTTATATTCATATGAATTTTTTTAAATTTTTTCATATTAAATATCAAAACTTTGAATATATATTTTTAATTTTTCCGGGTTAACCCGAGTTGACCCGGATTGACCCATAAAACCCGGGAACCGGCCCCTTGACGGGGTCAACCCCTAGATCGGGTTTGATAACTATGCAAAAAAACCCCAAAAATGGTCTAACATTGCAACTTCAATTAGGAAAAAAATTCTTTTACAACTCTGATATATTTTTTTAGGCAAGACAAAGGTTTAGAAAGACCTTAACGGAACTTTTCTCATTGAATGAGAACTCATTTATATCAAGATAAATCTTTTTTGTTATTAAAATATACTGACAATGTTCTTTTCCACTAGTCATAATCAAGTGACTTTCTCTTCTTTTTTTTTTCAAACTTAATAACTAAAATATAAATAAAATAAAATCATGAACTAGAATGTATAATTTTCAAAATAAAAAATTAATAATGAATTTGAACAAAATATTAAAGTTAAAAGGCACTGACACCATTTTTATATATAAAAAAGGGGGGTTGCTATTTCATAAGTTTAATTTTGGTTTTTAATTTTTTATTTTTTACAAATAACAAAATTGAATTATTTTTTATAAAATCAAGAATGAATTTAATGTCAAGATATTTTTTAAGATTACAATAATCCAAAATAAACCAACACGAACCAGATCATTGAGTCAAATCACCAATCAATTCAATATGAAAGGATTTAATTGAGAAAAAAAAATGATAGCTAGAGACTGGAAAAAAAAAAGAGAGAATATTTTCTCATTAATTAAAGGGATGTTATTTCACCTCACATTTCAATTTCAGTACTCTTATATTTAATTCAAGAACCAAGTAAATATCAAGATATTTTTTAAAACTATAAAAACTTAAAGAAAATTAGCACGGAACAAATTATCAAACTTAGTCACTAATCAACATAACATGAAATGATAATTTTTAAAAAAAATTCAATAACTGAAGTAAAAAACCAAGGATAAAAAAAAAATGAAACACATTAAGAATCCACATTAATTCCTCTCAAATGCCATGGTGAAAGGTTTATGGCTTTTAGTGTTTTTTTTTCTATTTAATTTTAATAATCCTTACGTTTTGAAGTAAGATTTTCAGATTTCTGCATCTAATTAAAATCACACCATATATGTTTGCAGCTCCATGAAACCGAAAAGGAAAATACAATATTCTGTCTCTCTCCATCCATTCAAATTGCATTGCGTTTCTCTCTCTTCCAGCCTTTCTACCCATGAGGGCCATGACATAGTCGTGCAAGTGCACATGGCAACAGCACCATTGGGCCCTCTTTTCATTAAAAATTGCATTTGACGTCGCATTGATACTCGGTTGTTATGTATGCATAAGGGTTCCGATATAGTTTAAATTTTTCTTATTATAAAAAAAAAAAACTCAAGCCATGATAGTATTTTTAAAATAACAAGAGAAATTTAGGATTTGGGTCATTGATTCAAATAAGTTAAAATTAAAAAAAAATCTAATTGAAAAAAATAAACGCTTGTCAATATTATAAAAAGATACCCTATAAATATTTTTAAAAGTTCTCACGACCTTATTTGATAACAAAACAAAAATTAAATGAGAATGTGGTAACCTAAAAAAAATTGAAGTCAAATTACCAACAAATCAAATGTTGAAGGACGAATTAAAAAGGGACAAAAAACCTGACTCTAATCAATATACCAAACTTGTGGATCGCCTATAAGGTGAGATAACCTCATATAAAAGAAATTGAATAAAATAGTGGAGGTCAACTTTTAGACCAACAAAATAATCAAAGGTAAAAGTTAATAAAAAAATTCAAGTCAACCACGGTAAACTAGACTAACTTGCAACCCGAGATATGAGATTATGATAACTCATAAAAAACTAAAAGTGGAAAAAATCATGAAGCCACATGCCCAATAATATAATTTTGTAGGATGAAATTGAAAAAAATATATATTTAAAAAAAAAACTAAAAAACAATCGAAGTCAAACTAGACTTATTTTGTAAACTGGTGACCTCAGTCATAAAACCAGGTTACCCCATAGAAAGCAAAACCAAAAAAAGTCATGAAGCAAAATTCTCAAACATCTAAAATTATATATAAAAAAACAAAATAAATAGCAATAGAAAAAATTAG
>Ga0325410_1001647_pt1 | contig 24729 bp, 12 predicted proteins | sample PopdelMetagenome_16_FD_206182 | JGI IMG/M metagenome (GOLD analysis project Ga0325410, IMG submission 206182) | Populus deltoides microbial communities from Bellville, Georgia, United States - Xylem-PdIQD-R3 | ecosystem: Host-associated > Plants > Phyllosphere > Stem > Wood/Secondary xylem...
AATAGTTAATATATATATATATATATAAAGTATGTATATGTAAATTAAATGATAAAATGATAAGTATTATACATATGTATGTTTTATGTCAATATATACATATTATATTAAAAAAATCTAAATATTCTATAATTAAATTTATATGATATAAATATATATTCTTGGTTAGACTGGGATGTGTTTAACAATATTCATACCATATTTATTATCTATCGGGTAAGGCAACTATTTAAAAAATACTCAGTTACTTAGATCGGTATCCATTATGTTAAAGATTAATTGCATATTTGACATTGAGGTTGAACCTGTTTTTTTGTCAAGATTTAAATTTATTTTGCTTTAAATTAATTTTTTTAGTGTTTTTAAATCATCTTGATGTGCTAATATAATAAATTTTAAACAATAAAAAATATTATTTTAATATATTTATAAATAAAAACTATTCAAAAAACAGCATCTTATACGCTCCTAGCACCTAAGGTGCATGCACTAGTGACAGAGATTCATAGTTAAATTTTATAATATTGGACTGTTTTGGTTTTAAGCTTTTCCGCCGCCCTAATTGAATTAAAAATCTTATATCTCTCCTTGAAAAAAATTCTGAAATAAATGAGACTTAAATACCATTTCAACACGGGATTCAATTCATTTTTTCTTTTCTAAAGAACATAATACATGAGACAGGGCCCACAACGAAGGGGGTGGGCCCAACTAGTATTTATTTGTATGTGGCATGGCGTACGGTATGCAGCAGGCAGTGGCGATCGGCCGAAGACCCATAACCCGCACCTGATTGGTCCATGAGATTGAGATATTTTTCATCAGCCAAGATGAAATTAAAGGCACAATAAAAAGGAGAAGCTCTTAAAAAATAAAAACGTTTTTTATCGTACCACCTGTACCGTGTTGAGGCCATCGCTATTGCCGTTAACTTTCATTTTCTCCTTTCGCGGAAATGAGTGGTGGAAATTTATAACCTGTCCGTCTCTTTTTGTAATTAGTTTTGAAATTTATTTTCGCTTGAAAAATATAGTTTTTTTTTTAATTCTACAACAATTCAATAAATGCATTTGAAGTATTGATTTTTATTTTCCAATTTTCTTTTTAATTTTTTTGTGAGGTTTTTTCCTCTTTATGGTTTGGGTGCCCGTAACATGGATTCCTGTTGTTGAAAAGAAGATTTTCTCAACAATGTTGGAGGTTGATATCAACCAATAATATTAGTCCAATTAGTTAGATTTTAAATTTATTTTTTAGAGTTTATTAATTCAAAATTTATAATTTTTAAAGTTATTAAAAGTTTATATAATTATTATTTTTAAAATTTATAAGATTAATTGAAGTATACAAAAATTAACTTGAATATTTATATCAATCTAAAAAACAATTGAATGACTTTGAAATAGTAAAGCTATTGATTGTAGCAGGGAAGAAACTTAATTTTATCTAGATCTTGCATTGTATTTTCATTTTTTTGTTGTAAATTTTCTTAAATATACTCTTACATTAATCATGATCCGAGTTTTTCTACCCAAATGGAGGAATATTTTTTTTTCCTCTCCCATTTATCTTTCAACCTAACTCATCTTCCATTTATGAAGTAAGTAATATAGACTCTCTTGTGAAAAAGATGAATATAAATAACTCTACATTTTTTTAAAATTTTAATCATTCATACATAGTAACTCCATTCATGCATAATAATTCTTGAAATATCAATTTGGTCTACAGATGAATTTATAATGCTAGCATAAATTGTAAGAAAAAGTTACTTAAAAATCCATCCCTTGGAGCATAATGGCCATTTCCAAGAATCCACCATTGAAATTGAGCTGTAGACATATTTAACAAAAAAGAAAAGGAAGGAAGATCTTTGTTTCGAAGAAAACAGGTGGAAAATTGTGACCGAAGAAAAATATTAGTCATAAGAAGCTTTAAATGGTAGTTGGTTGATGAGGGTTTCATTTCTTTCCATCTTTCTTCTTAAGCACAAAGCTTTCTTGAAAACAAACCCCCACCCCCACCACCACCATCATCTCTAGTACCACGTCTACCTTTATTTAAAACCCAAATCTGAACTGATCAAAGCAAAAACTATAGAAACCCTTTAAAACAGGATATTCTCTTCTTTTTCTGGTATTTTGTGTCATTTAGAATCCTTAAAAATGGAGGTTTATCCATACCCATCTCGTTTTTCCATGTCTTCATTGTGTTCTTTTGGGAATTTTGTTGATAAGGTTAAAGAAGTTTGTAACTTCGTTGTTTCAGCTATTATTGGCAACATATTCTCTGCGATCTTCACCTTTTTCTTTGCATTAGGTTTGTTTATCTCTTCTTTCTCATTTGGTTTCTTGTTTTTTCCATGTAAATGAAAGTTTTTTTTTTTTTCATTTCTTGATTGAATGACATGTGCTCTCTTTATCTGTTTCATGTTCTCTGATCTGGGTTTGTTGGGTTTTCGTTTTTGGGTTTCTGTCCAATCATTGATCCTCTGTTTCATTGCAAGTCTTAATTCAAGGAGTTGAGTTTCCATAAGATTATGCTGAAAAAGATTGGAGCTTTCATGTTAAAAATGATCCTGATATCATTGTTTTATCGGATTTCTACAGTGGGAAAAAGGTTTTGGCATATAGACAAAAGGGCCTTTTTGGTTCGTGTTCTTTGTAATCATGTTCATGCTGTAGATGATGTCTGATTTCTTAGAATTATTAAGGATATAGCAAGAGACTTCATTTTTAAGAACTGTTTGGTAGTTTGGAAGTTTTTGTTGAAGGAATTGCATTATTTTTTGCAGTGGGCACTTTGTTAGGAGCCATGACTGGGGCATTGATAGGCCAAGAAACTGAAAGTGGGTTTGTTCGAGGGGCTGCAGTTGGAGCCATATCAGGAGCTGTTTTCTCAATTGAAGTATTCGAGTCATCCCTTGTTCTTTGGCAATCAGATGAATCTGGGATAGGCTGTGTCCTTTACTTGGTGAGCAATTTTAGCTTATCTCTACAAGCTCTTGAAGTGTAGGCAATGGCTGAGTTGTTGAAAGTGAATATCGACTCATGTTTGTCCTCTATATTGATGCTTTTCATTAACTAGATGTCTTTGTTTAGCTGAGTGATCCGATTTCTGATTTTGAACCCAGTTAATGTGAACTTTTAACGTGGTCAGATTGATGTTATCGCAAGCCTTCTTAGTGGACGACTTGTTCGTGAGCGCATTGGTCCTGCTATGTTAAGTGCAGTACAAAGTCAGGTAATTTGGGATCCAAGGCATTGTTGTTGATGGATTAGACAGCACTTTCCTTGCCCAGTATGCTTTGCTTTCATCTTATTTACTAGTTGTTACTTGTTAGTTATTCTCTACTCACAAGCTGAATTCATTCCATAATACAATCAGATGGGTGCTGTGGAAACAAATTTTGAGGAGATCCCAAACATCTTTGACACTGGTGGTTCCAAGGGATTACCTGGAGATTCTCTTGAGAAGATCCCGAAGATCAGAATCACAAGCAATAACAATGTAGATGAATCAGGAGAGAAAGTCTCTTGTTCAGTTTGCCTTCAGGTTTTGTCATTTTTTTCCATTTAACTATTTCCGGCATTTTTTTCCTTTCCCTTCTAGCTGGTAACTAGACGTGTGATTGATTGACGTTCTGACTGTTTCATGCATCCAGGACTTTCAGCTGGGAGAGACGGTTAGAAGCTTGCCTCATTGTCATCACATGTTTCACCTACCTTGCATAGATAAGTGGCTACTTAGGCATGCGTCCTGCCCTCTGTGTAGAAGGGATCTGTGATGTTTTTGTAAATTATGGGATGAGAAATGTTTCTTTTGATGTGTATACAGGCATTACCATTCTTGGCTTCTGTCTTCTGTTTATTATCAGCAGATGATTAGTTACTCTGTTGCTGTTCATTTGAGCATGCCATGCCATTGGCTAAATCCTTGTTACTATATCTAGTTATTTGTATAAAAGTTTTGATTCTTCTATCCCCTTCCAGTTTCCTTTATATGCTGTAACTGTAAAACGTGGCTGTTTAAGGATGACAATTAAGCTATAGTGATAGACCAGCGTGAGATCCCAACATTGATCATTGGAGTTATGCAGACTTAAGTAGGCTATCGAAACAGTATACAAAGTTTTTGAAAGGTTAAATCTTGATTAAGGTGATGTTACTTTCTGGTATTAGAATTCTCCATATAAAAAAAAAGGCTTGTAATCAACCCAGGATGAACAAGATCCGTAAAATCTACAGAGATCTCATTACTGAACCATTGCTTCGCAAGCAATGGGATCTCATGGTAGCTAGAGGATTCTGTTCTGTCAGTATCTATAATGCAAAGCACCATACTCAATAACTCTGCTCATCCTGAAGGCTGGACCTAATCCATGCCCCACTCTACTCAGATGCCAATATACCAATAAATTCGTTGGTCTTGCATCTTTAAAACACAGCATTAATACAGTATAGCTACCTGTTCACTATGAAGCCTCAAAGACAAACTTACAAGAAATTTTGCAAAGATATCCATACAAGGCAACTGATAAGGGATGGTTAGATCTTTCAGCCTTCAATTTCCTAAATAAGAATTGGATAGAATGGGAGGCCATCAACTTCAGTGGAGGTTAGTGTTTGAATTCTTTTCATACAATGGTCAGAAACTCAATCAACGAGCCATTCTAGCAAGAGGGTTTTCTTCTGTTAAAGAAACGAAGACAAGCTTCTAACTAAACCGAATAGTCGGTGAAAAACTTGGAAAATGTCAATGCAGTAGGTCTATTCTTTCTCAACAATTGGCTCAACTCCGCAGCAGAATTAATTCTCTTAATAAAAGCATGAAGTTGAGTGATCAAGCCTAAATTTTCAGTTGGATTACTTTTCTGAGTTGATTTTGGTTATTCTGTACTGTAGCTGCACTTTGAATAGCAGATCCGTGTTCCCTGTTATTGAGTAAATGCCAAGTACCTACCCCAATTGTATAGTAATTTTAGACTAGGGGGTGGTTGAGAAAATTGAAGGTTTTTTAGTTTTTTTCTAATTTTTTTAGATATATAAAAAAATAGAAAATAAAATAAAAAAATTAAAAATTAACAAAACAGTAGTTCAATCGCAACGCCAATCATGCTATAACTGATATTCATAAAAATAAAACAAGAGTAAAATCTTTTAAAAAAATAATTTTATTGATTGATAAAAAAAACTCCTTTAAATTCTGTTTTAACATTGAGAATTTCTATTTCTAGGTCACATAAAATCCTCAAAAAAACAAAAGAGTAGATGTCCTATTTGGTACCTTATTTTTTACTACTAAAAGCCTAAAATTACTTTAAAACATGTTAATAAAATATAAAGATAAAAACCCAAAAATGATACAATCATACATGCATAAAATAAATTACAAAGATGCTTGTATGCCGCTTTGCGTCAAGAGTCTTATTAATCATTGGATAAGAAAACTCAATTAAGTAAATTTTTATTAGGGTTATGCATTGTTTGGTTCAAATTGAAAAAAAATAAAATAAATATATTGAACCGCTACAATTCGTTTATATATTTCACTTAATCACAAATTTGGTGGGGGCTATCTACCAAACCATTTGCACACCCCCGGCTGATTCCACTCCAAATGACCTGAAATTTAATGCCTTATGGTCCAAAAAGACAAGATTCAAATCAATGTCTCATGAAATAAGTGGTTTTTGTTGAAAAACTCCCCATCTACCGCATTAATAAATGGTTTTTTTTAGGTGAGGGGATCAGATTTTGGATTTGTTTTCTAAAAATCACTTGTTCGAGTCTCATAAATCTTAGGGTCACTCAAGACTTACATTAATCGAGATGTGCGTAAGCTGATCCGAACACCCACGTTAATAAAAAAAAATAAATCATCATGTTCCCAGATTATAGTAACAGTTGCATTTTAAAATACTTGTCACTTGAAAATACATCAAAATAATATATATTTTTTATTTTTTAAATTTTATTTTTGACAATACCGCATCAAAATGATCCAAAATCATAAAAAAAAGATGAATTTGTAGTAAAAAAAATCAAAAACTTTTAAACAACTTCTTAGAAAAACATCAAATGCGTACAATGAAAACAAGCTTTGCTGAACAAGGAAGATGAATTCAACTATATAGTTATTAACCAAATACAATAAGCTTTTGGTTTCTTTACATAATAATAGCTCAACTTTAATTCAATCTTCCTTCACGTACAAGTGTTATAATCTATAGCGACTAAGTCCAATACCTTCTAGCTGGAATTCTACTCTTGAATTTAACCACCCCCAGCTAAGCTGCCCTGGATTCTAAGCTTGCAGCGATGGCATTGAATATGGGACAAGCCATGGAACCCAGCCTTAACGTTAATTACCATTGGTTATTCGAGATTTTTAGGTGAGAATTAGTGTGAGACTCCAGCTGGTCGGTCCATATAAATGCAGTGGAGGAGGGACCAGTTAGGCTTATTGTAGTTGTGAATGACCAATTTGAATTATTATCAAGTGATGTGCAGACTATATTTATGCATGATAGGTACTGGCCAGCAATTGAGCATATTAGCTTCCAACATTTCTTCGGGGCTAAGCGAGAATGTATCAAAGTTCGAACTCAATTATAGACTTTTTGTTTGATAAGACCTCTAATCATCCAATCCCTGTACAAGTTGTTGGGTTGGGTTTTTGAAAGTAAAAATAATAAAAAGAAATTTTTTTAAGTTTGAAGAACTTTAATTGATATATCTGAAATTTGTTTAGAATTTATACTAAAATTATTTGAAGATTATATATTTTTTTAGCTTTGAATATTCGTTTTAAAATAAGTTAGTGTAAACTACAAGCCATTAAATTCTCTAATCTCTAATAGTAATCTATACGAACCACCTTTAAAAAATATTTTACACCCTTTTAAATTGCTATATATTTGAATGTTGTCTAATGTACTAATATGTATAAATGTTATTTTTTTTTTGTATTTAGGTGTTTTTGTACTCTACTAATATATACTGTCATCTAATATCATGAAAATAAAAGATATAATATTTTATTTAATTATAAAAAAATCTAAAAACTCTATAAATAATAAAATATCAATTTGCACCTTATATTAAATTAAAATTTTATTTAATCAAATCTCTTCTTAACTTTCTTTTATTATAATAATGATACTAAAACAATCAAAACTTTTCTAAAATGTTCCTTGTAGAAAAGATAATGGTTAAACATAGTTACAGTTTTAAAATCAAATAACTGTAACCATAACCCAAAATAAAAATCAAACAACCATATATAGTCCTACATTAATGATTATTCATTTGGTTAATTATTAATCATCCATTTTATTTCTTAATTAAAACCTAAATGAGCAAATAGATTTAACAAATTTGAATAAAAATATATAAATATAATGAAACCGAATAAACACAAGATGGATATTTTTATTACGGCATTGTTATTTATTTTCTTGAAGGCATAAATTCTGGACCACAAATTTTGATCTACCTTTGTCTCACGGCACCTGGTTCCTATGAAGCAGCAACAAGGAATGGGTGCTTCTTGAATCTCAACTTGGGCAGTCTCCTTTCTAACAACAACTGCTTTCGGGCCCAGAAAGCAGCATCTTCATGTGATCTTCTCACATGATACAGTTTATTGATTGGTTTAGAGAAAAAACACCTTCAATCAAGGCAAACCAAACAATGACAGGTCAAGGGCTCACCATATATTGTTCTTCAAAATGCTTCAATTATGAGGTGCTGTTTTAATGCTTGCCTCGTGTAACTTTTTTTTTTTAAATAAAGAAGATGGCATGAGGACACGCTCATGACATTTTCATTGCCCTCTTCCTTTAGCCTTTTTTAGCACCATCAATTTCTTTTTTTTTTTAAATTGTTAAAAAACCATCTCAATCTAATAATTTAAGCTGTTAAAGGAGGTCACAAAATATGATTTGTATTATTCTTTAACATATCCTCCCAAGTGAAAAGCCTTTAAACTTAAAACTTACACATGTCCAAACTACCTTGTTGTTAGATTATAATATAAATCAATTCTGGGACTTCACCTAAAAACTTAGATGGTTCTTTGATACTTGTGCTTAATTTTTATTAAATAAATGAGTGGTGAGATTCGAACTCGTGACTGTTTGGTTATCAAAGCTCTGATATCATATCAAAAAACCAATTCAACTTAATATATATGATTTATATTATTTTCTAACACATTTTATACTCTAAGAATAACTACGCAGACGAAGCAACAATCAATGGGAAAACATATAAAGAAATTAAGCGAAGGGGACTTTCTGTTTGATTTAGCAACGAAGTTTCTGTGGGCAATTCTATCCTGATAGCTTACAACAATGCCGCAATAAAAATATTCATCCATCATCGTGTTGGATCATATTCACACACATAAAAGCTTTGGCAAAGACACACTTTTATTTCAGTGTAATCTTTGAATGTTCCATCTTTTTACGCAAAGAAACAACTTATTGGAAACTGATAACACGCAAGAAACAAAAAAACAAATAAAAAATTCCAGCCGTCTGGACGAGGTCTAAACGGGTTGGAAACCAAGGGAGAGGACCAAGGCTAGAAAATCAGCTGTTTTAGACATGAGAGAAACAGTGTAAACCACTCAATTACTCTTACCATTACCTGATTGGCACACAATATTTCAGTAATGCATAAAATACTCCTATGCTAACCCTTCTTACTGGTTAATGCAATGGCCAATCAAACGTTGTTTTCTACAGCCAATAAGGAACGGGATTTCCTTGTATGATCAATTACTTATTCTATAAGCTAAACCAGACAAACACTGATTATAAGATGAGCTAGCAGTGCCACCTTATGATAGTGAGCTACACTTTGTTTTACTGGGTAACTTGGACTGCACAAAAACATTATCCTTTATCTCTAAAACATACAGGAAAACTTTATCTTACAAGTTATACCTTATTCAAAACAATCCAGTTCATTATCAGTTGTGGAAAGCTTAGAAAATCTTTTGAAGTTTTTATGTGACTTCGTAAGTGGCACAAAGCTTGTTCATTACCTTCTCATCTCAACCTATTCCCTTCTCTTGTATCTAGCCTTAAATTTTTCCATGATTGATAACATAAAAACTCTGAGAAGGAGAATTACAAATCTTTCGCCATCGATCCTCGTTTACCCTAGTAGATCTCCACCAACTTGCTCAGCAGATAAGAGTACTGATAGAGGTTGTTCTAGCGACCTGACAATAGGCTAGGGCTCTCTCCATACCTCTATATAACATACAACTTACTTCCCTATGCATAAATAACTTTATTTTCTAGAGAGAACATGACAAAATGAAGTTCAAGAAAGTAGACATTATCACAACTCCACCATGCGTAAAACTCACTATATAGAACATTCTCAAACATGGATCATCCAAACACGATCTCCACAAGTTAAAAGGAAAATCCATATTAAGTTGTCGCCACAACCATCGCCAGTGACATCGTTCCCCTTCAAGGGCCACTTTAATAGCCCAAAACATAAAAGGCCATCACGAGTTGAAGATAGAAGTCTTGCACGCTCAAGGTTGTCAATTCCATTATGTTTCGTCCGGAATAATCGAAACATTCCATACCAATTCAAAAAATGGAACAAAATGGAATAAATTTCATCTCATTTTAAATCTTGGTCCATTCTGGATTTTTCAGCTAAATTCCGCCCGGAACATTCCAGTTTCATTCCACATGTTCCGTTCCGCTCTTGAAAAGCCATTGAATCAAATTGAACCTTGTTCAATTTAATTAATTAAACCACCCAATTATAAAAAGCTATTTTTCATTACTATTTTCATTAACAATGATATTAATTTTTTAAAATTAGATTTATCACTAATATATATGGTTTATATTCATGTTGTTTTTTTCATGTTTATACTTTGTAGGAATTTAAGCAAAATAAGGGATGTTTTAGATTCCATTAGCCTTGATAACATTGACCTAACTTTATATTTAAAATATTTGTGTTAAAACATTTTACTTTCATAATATTTTGATATTTTGTTTAAGTTAAATTACTTTAAGTTAAAGATCTATTTAATCTTGTCTATTTAGAAATATTTTAAAATTTAAAATTATATTTGTTTGGCATTGTGTTTGTATTGCATAATTTATCTTGAATTTGAATTATATTTGTTGAATATATATATATATATATATATATATATATATATATATATATATATATATATATATATATATGAACAATACAATCCCGAAACGGCACGCCGAAACACTCTGAAACTGAAACATTTCATTCCAATTGAAAAAATAAAACATCTACCGAAACGGAATTGACAACCTTGTGCACGCTAGATAAGTAGAAATCCTTTATTACGCTAGAATGTGTTGAAAACTCACCTGCCTAAAGACTTCATTACAACAAAAATAAACTTGGATAACTATGACAATTTAACTGATCCTAGGAATCATGTCCAAAACATTAGAAATAGTATTGAATTGGTAATTCAGGACACTAATGCGATGTGAAAAACTCCTCCTACAACATTTCGTGGGTCTGCAAAAGTTTGGTATGAGAGCCTAGAACTTGGTTCTATACTTGACTTTTTATGTAATAAGATGGTTGCTTATTTCAATAAGAGAATTTCTTCTAAAAACGGCTCAATTGAGCTCTATACCATTACTCAGCTATAAAGGGAAGGTGCCAAAGCTTATTTTAAAAGATTCAATGAATAGATGTTAAAAGTAGAAGATTTGTTGGAACTAGTAAAAACAAATGCCCTAATAAATGGATTATATAACTACTCATTATGAGAACAATTTTATGCACTCTTATACAACAATTTCCTAAATGTCAAATAGGCCATATAAAATCATATATGTGTTTAGAAAATGAGTATAGCTAGAAAAGAGTACCAATGTTTCCACGAGCATAAGAAAAAGTCTTTAAAAGAGAGATGTCCCCTTCATAACTCTTAGACATTCATAGGCAATCCAAGAGGTCCTATATGAAATAGACTGGTGTATCTAGAATTAATGACAAATCCATTGAATCTAAGCCATGAAAACTTGATAAAAGTTAAATGTTGTTTGGTTTAAAATTGAAGTGAGATGTGCATTAGAAGGAAAAATATATATGATGATGCTCTTATTCTTATTAGATTCATGTGGTCTTCTAAAACGATTACTATCAATGTGAAGTGACTGGTATCTTCTTCAACCATGTTTTTGTTTTTTTGTTTTAAGAAGATGAAGATTTCCTAGAAAGTCTACCACTTAATATATGTGACCAAACTTTCATACAAGTGTAGAAAGAAAAAAATAACAAAAATAAATAAAGAACAAAAATAAATAAATAATAAAAGAACAAAGATAAAATAATTGTCAAAGTTAGAGGATACATTAACGGTATTTCAAATAAGTATAGTCTAAATTCTTTATATTACTCAACTAGAAACCACACACAAATGAGGTTAGTATAATCCAAATTCTTTATATTACTCAACTAGAAACCACACACAAATGAGGTTCTAATCGAATGATTTATTATTAATGGCTCATTTTAATTTATTAACATAATCATATTAGTTATCTTTAATTACCTTATTTGAGTAATGTCACCTGTAAATGTTTTCAAGTATTCATGGTGTTAACTTACGTTAATAATAAATCAAGATCTCTTCATAACACAGTTGTTAGTTCTCAATGTGGTAAGCTATGAGAAAATCAAGTATTTATTATGTCAAGGATTATATACCATGAATCAAGACTCGCCACTTAACAAAGAGGGTATTGAAATTGATTAAGATAACAATTATAACACATGCTAATAACAAACTATCTTGAATTTAAATAATCAAGTCCATGTTGAAATTGTACTATACTTATTCTCACACAATTAGTGTAACCTTTTCACCTTGACAAAAATAAACTTAACTAAATATAATTAAGAATAAAAACATAAATAAACAAGATAAGAATAAAGTTATGATATAAAATGACTAAGTATAATAAAAAAAAATGATAAGCATAAACAAGAGATCAATGATAATATCATATGAAATAAAACTTGAATATTACAGAAATAAAAAGAAAGAAAAAGCATGGATCTTGATTTGAAAACCAAGATGTCTAAATGAATGGAAGATGCCTCTTTTTATAGGTTAAAATCTAGAGCTATTGATATGGTGACTAATTATTTATTTGGTGGCTGGACAAAACATCATTGATAAAATCATAATCTGAACAGATGGTCTTCATAAAAGTTGTAGATATTTATCTTATATTTTCAACCAAAAAATAATAGGTTTATTTGGGCTTCTGAAACTCCAAATATAGGCTGAACATTGAAAAGTGCTTGGGTTACAGGACAAATTTAGACTTTTTTTTTGTTGCCAAGACTTCAACTTAAAAATGAAAGTATCAAGTCTTGGGCTCTTCATGAATACAAGCCTATTTCTTAGCTTTCCATAAAGCTAAATCACAATTGAATATGATATTGACAGCTTTAGTTATAACCTAAAAATCAAATGGTGTTCAAGTTTGAAATGAACCAACCCAATTAAGATTTTTTTCTCTAAGCCCAATCCTCTCTTTGTCTCTTCACATAAACCCCAATTTCAATAATTAAATACATCAATCAATCATCTGAATTATAAAATATGTCTATTTTACAAACCCGCATTTAAAACTAAACATTTACTATAGCTTTATCTTACTGAATCAGAAAGAAAGAATATATTATCAGACTTGTTATTATAATATGTGCTTAAATTAGAGAATTTAATGATGCTTTAAGTGTAATATGATGATATAAAATCTAAATAAAAATATATTTTTAAGAATTTATCATACTTCACACCGTCTTTTTAACTGTTCACAAATTTAGTAGACCACGTACTGTTTTTATTTTAGAGATATATAACAAGTCTTTAAGTTATGACCAAGGCGTTAATGCCAAAGATTAATATAATCTAATATCATTTTATGACAACACAAGTTGGTGAGGGTTGAAACTCTATGGCAATTGTCTAAGGTTCCAATACCTTTTATTATCCATTTGTCAGTATAATTATAGTTGTTGCATTCATCTTTAAAAAACTGTACACTATGATTCTCATCATAAAATCTACTTGTACTTTGTAGGTTAGCTTTAACACCATTTACAAACAAAACATTATGAAAAGTAGGTAAATCAGGAATATTAATACTTTATTTACCTACTGTAGTAGTTGTGCTTCCATCTCTAAAAGTCATTAATCCTCCACTCAAGGATTCAAATGTTTTGAACTGACCTTTATCTCCTGACATATATTTAGAACAACCACTATCTAAGTACCACAAATTGTTATTTATTATTTTTAGTATTGTATTTACTACTAGACATATTGCCTTTTTCTTAACTATCCATTGATTTTTAGTTTTTGTTCTATTAAAATTTTCAACTCTTGAGATTTCTCATAACCTATTAACTTACCAAGTTTCCTTTCTATAATACACAATTGATTTAAAGCTAAGTCAATATTATATTCTAAATCTTGACTCTTATTAGAACATCTATTTTCTAGATTGAAAGAATTATTTTTTTCATTTTCTACAATTCCACATTGTTGATAAATAGGAATAAATTTACCATTCAACTTAATTGTTTGGACTTTATTTGACTCGTTTCTAGGCATGAAAACCTTTTTTAAGTTTACCTTTTAAAAAGGTAATTCCTTTGGAAGAGGAGCTATCGATATATTTTTTTTATTGAATTTCCATGTGTCGTGTATTATAAACCTATACAATTAACCCTTTAAGCTTTCAATAGTCTATCAAGTTTCGGTGTTGCTGATTGTTCCTTTATCTGTTTGCACACTGTCAGCTCTTTCTCAAGTGCTTTGAGCTTAGTGGAAGACCTAAATATCTCTACTTTTGACAGCTTTAGAGCCTCAACCAGATTGTTCTTCTTGTTTTTCATAGTTGTTATCTTGTTGAAAAATTTCTTGACTTTCATGACTTTTTCACATAACATAAGCTTCCTGCATGCTTAATTCATGATTGACATTAACCAAAGTAATATTTGAATCACTAAAATAACTAACAATTTAATTTATATCATAATATTAAATTTGTTAACAGTTTGGCAGTTATCATAATTACTTAATGTATTAATAGTTCGATTCATGTCAGTACATCAATCAAGACCAAAAAGAGCAACAAAACAAACTTATTATCAAATGATGTATTAGAATTTTTAGAATCAAATTCATCATTTAATGTAATATTAAGGGTTTTTTTTAATTTCTTTTGAAATTAGAGTATTCATTTCTTAAGTCACAATATTCTAAGCATTCAAAATACTTAACTCTTTCTTTAGATTTAATTTTACCTTTACTTTCTTTTTTTGATTCATTTTTTTTGAAAAAATCTTTGTCTTTTTAAATCTTTATCATTGTTGTTTTTCTTAAACATAATTTTTCTGAATTTCCTAACTACAAGAGCAATATTTTTAGTACAAAGATCATCATTAGAGGAATAATTATATTTTTTTCTTAACAGATATAAGTGTAATGGACTTACATTTCTTTTGATAAGACAATGTAGATTTATAAGTTTATAAGGAACCTACCAATTTTTCAACACGTATAATGTCCAGATCCTTGTTTTCTTTTATTTTTGTTACCTTTGGCTGAAATCTTTCAGGCATACATCTTAGAATCTTCCTTATATTTCATGAGCCCTTTATTTTTTCTCCTATATTGAACCTGAAATTTACAATATCATTATTTTTTGCATAAAAATCATTAAAAGATTCATTTTCAGTCTGTCTTGGTTCCCTCATGAGTAACTTCAATAATATCCCAAGTTTCCTTGGCTATCTCATACTTGGAGATTCTCTTAAATTCATCAGAAGACATTGTCATAAATATAATATCCAGACCTTTATTATTCCAATTATAATTAATGGATTTGTCTTTGGTCCAGTTGTTGAAAAGAGTTTTAGACTTGGTCCATACATACTCAACTGAGTACCAGATTTTCTTGTCTAGTGATTTGAGGAAAGCTTTCATCCTTACCTTCTAGTAGTTATACTTCTTATTGTTGTATTATAGTGGAGAATTCAATGTTGACATGTTTAACAGGAAAAATATATTCACTCTAGAATGAGTGAACTTACTCTGATACCATTTGATAGTCTGGTTTTTGTTCCTTTTATGTTAAGAAGCAATCTACTAACCACTTTGCAAACATTGTTCAGTAACCAAATAAATATAAGTGTGGAAAACTTAAATGGAAAATTTATTTGGTTACAAATAAAAAACCTTTTGAAGAACTTTTCAAAAGATAAAAAACCTCTCTGGGGCAGTCAAACCCAAGATAAACAACTTTTACTAGTTTAGAAGATTACAAGAGGAGTATTTTTGCCTACAAATATTTTGTATATATACCTTGTCAAGAAAAACATTGTTTTTTCTTCTACCCTAGTAGCTTGCAAACCACTTAACAATCTTCAAACTATTGTCATCTTAATCGGTACATCCAGTTGCTAACAGTTAATATAGGAACTCCCTTTAGGAGTCTGGTGGCTCTCCAACTCTTCAGAGAAAAATTCTCCTTGAAAATTTTATTCACACTCTACTCATGTATTAAAAGTATATGCTACAAAACTTTGTGTAACTCCTTAGCTAGTTGGGCACTCTTACTACACTGCAAGTGCTGCTCTTTTATCCTTCATTATATACACATCCATGTGATAAGGATAAGAACCTTTGATAAATATTATCTTCAAGCTTTCTAATTTATCAAATTCTTAATAAACTGTTAATAAATCGTATTTCACAAAAACACTTCTCTAACAATTATCTTGTATTTATCTTCTTTTGATAAAACCTATTTTAACTTCTTATATAATTTATCCATACAAACTAAATAATTATAAAAATAATCATGTTATATCTTATATGATAAACTTGACTGATTTTTTTTTATCTAATTTGGATAAGCTAACAATCTAAACAAATTCATCTTCATCAACGCAAATAATCCTTCATTGATTAAAGCCAATCATTTTGATATTTACATATATTATAATTGTAATCCAAAACAGTTATTGTTGATACAGGTAATAGCAAGACTAATACGGTAGGATAAGATTTGGAGGTTCAGGATGTTATGGTAGAGAAGATAAAGACTTTGTGGTTATATCATGTTAGTAGAAAAGAAAAGGGTGAATCTTATGATAAAAAGGGAGGAATTTTTTCTAAACATAGCATGGTGTGAATACACTACTATAAAGATTGCCAACGTTTGGTGGTGTCCTTATAGTTTGTTAATTATGTTGTGGTAATGATATATATGCAAGATATTAATTGAGATGCCATAAAAAAATGTACGTATAAAAGTCCACATTACTCAGCTATTATGCATCCTTTCAATTCAAAACTATTCTTAAAAACTAAAATCAAGAGAGTTTCTCCATGATATGTCATGAATGTTTCGAAGGATGAAAGCATTACTCAGCCGTTAGGATGAAATTGATTGAAGCATATTTCATAGCAGACGAGTAAGCCTCTGGCAAATCCAATGAGAGAGATCATATATACCCATATCTATTTTTTTTTTTCAGTTTAATGATTAGAGAGTCATCAAGTTTGCTTTTTCAATGTAAAAGCTCTTTTAATCCAAGGAATTGTAGCTTAACAAATATTGGTATTTTTGTGTAAAAAAGTCTCAAATTTGAACTTTTTTATACAAAAAAATTAAATACATTTTGAATATTCCAAAAGGTGTTGAACTTAATTAAGATATTCTAAATTCCAATAATTTGTACAATAAACGAAATTTTGATTTAGCTCAAAATGAAATCTTGGCAATCCACCAGTAAATGGGAACATTTCTTCCGTAGACGTGTAAAAAAAAAGAAAACGAAAGATGACTTTTGCCAATGTTTCTTTCTGACTGATGCACGACATGCTTAAAACAGTCTCTCTCTCACACACAGACATGCACTCAAAACAGTCCATGAGACCACAGCTATAATATTTATCATAAGGTTAAGACTAGCAATTGTCTAACCCATTTAATAATTAAGTGCATAGACCCAAACAACAAGAAGAGACAACACACAATCTTCTCAAAATTCAATGACAAAATCATAACATATATACAAGCTTAATGCGGGTTACCTGGTCATTTATTATCCTCCCGTGAATATCAAAATTAATTGAATATTATATTCTGCAGAGAATATTTTTCATCAGGTAGTCCTAAAGACGACATAATACCGCGTGCTAGCATCACTAAACGTCAATTAATGATCCAGGAATCATGCAGACAACAAGCATGCAACAAAACAATGCTGTGATGCAGTGAAAGGGAATCATGTTAATGCTTATATTAATACATTTTGAACCTTAATTAAGCTTGGAGTTACCGTTTCTAATTTTGTTCATAGCGAATGATTACACACAAAAATTCATTTATTACGTAGAGGTCCTCATTTTTGCATGGATTATATGCCGTCCGAAGAGAAGACTTAGTCGTTGAATTATGTCATATGGAGAGTCACTCTATAAGATATATACTTGCTTTGTAAATATTGGTCTGCCGGCAATGGTTTCAATTTTTGTGACTTAAAACTGCATCCTTTCCGACAGCGATCTTCCCTCTTCATCAACACTCTCTTTCTCTTCTCTAATCTATCACATTTTAGGGTAATGATGTGTCAAGACTAAAGAAAATGCAAGTAGTGCATCTAAAGCTATCCTAGCTAGTAGTGCATCTAAAGCTATCCTAGCTAGCTAGTTTTACAAGGCAAAATTTCTATGCATTCAAGTTAAGATGGCAGCAAAGAGCTACTATTATTTGGCAACCCAACCAACATCATTTCCAAATTCACCAGCACCGCTAGTACATGACACCAGAAGTGCTAATAATAATCGAAGGCATGATAAACATATATGGGGAGCACTAATTATTGGGATTGTAACAATATCAGTTGTTACTTCACTCTGTTTGTTTTTCAGGAGAAGACTCTTTCCAATTTTTTGGCAAAGATACTGGTTACTTAAAGGTTAGTGTAAGACAACATTTGCCTTCTATGATCATTGTGAACCTTCTATTTTGCGAACTGATCAGTTGTGTGGTTGTGGAGGATTAGGAAATTTGAAAGCTGGGACATTATCATTGAGGCGATTTCAGTTGGAGGAGTTAGAGAGGGCTACGAAGAACTTTAGTGATGATAGCTTGTTGGGGTCTGGTGCATTTGGCAATGTCTACAAAGGGACTTTTGAATTGGAGGGTACTGCTCTAGCGATCAAGAGAGCCCATGCTGAATCATACCAGAACACCGAAGAATTTAGAAATGGTAAGCCTGATCAACCTATGCAAGCATGTAAAAGCTTAAAAGTTTGTGAGGCTCATGAGTTTGAGTGGCTGATCTATCCTTGTGTGTATTCTTTTTTCGAAACAGAAGTGAATCTGCTTTCCAAAGTAAAGCACAGAAACCTTGTTGGCTTGGTCGGATTTTGTGAACAGACTGGTATAGAAATGTTGCATATTGAGTCGTTTTCTTTGTTTTCTGTGCATGTACTAAACGTGTATATGCTTAACGCTGTCTCAAACAGGAGCAAAAAGAACACAAATGTTGGTTTATGAGTATGTACCAAATGGTTCTTTGCTTGATTACATTACCGGTAAGCTTCAACTTCTTGCTTGTAATATCTGCTTAGCTTTCTTAAATATGTGACGTTTTGTTCCTCATCTGCATGATTTCCTTGCAGGAAAAGGAGGGAGAAGCTTAACTTGGAGGCAAAGAGTAAACATAGCCATTGGAGCAGCAAAGGGTACATGTCCTCTTAATTACTGTCTCTAGAAAATAATAAAACTGAATAGAGTACTAATTATTTATCATGACGTTACTGAAAAATTGCAGGCATAGCTCATTTGCATGATGGGATCAAGCCTAGCATAATCCACCGTGATATAAAACCAAGTAACATTCTAGTAGGAGATGGTTTTGAAGCTAAAGTTTCAGATTTTGGGCTAGTGAAGATGGGACCTATTGGGGATCAATCTTATGTCAGTAGCCAGATCAAAGGAACTCCGGGATACCTTGATCCTGCCTATTGTTCAAGCTGTCATTTAAGTCCTTTTAGTGATGTATACAGCTTTGGAGTCATACTCTTGCAGCTTGTCACTGCCCGGCCTGCAGTTGATTTAACAAGAAATCCATCAAACTACAATATAATTGAATGGGTATGCATAACTAGATATAGAACTCAACAAGATGCAGATCATCATTTTAGCAATGGTTTTAATATTTTTTCTTCATAGTTGAAAATGAGATGATGTATGTTGCTAAAATGCAGGCAAGGCCTAGCTTAGAAAGTGGCAGGGTTGAAGAAATTTTAGATGCTAATCTTCTAACAGATTCCTGCGACATGGAAATGATGCTAAAGATGGGAGAACTTGGTCTGAGATGTGTAGTGAAAAATCCTAAAGACCGGCCTACGATGACCCGGGTGTGGCAAGAGCTAGAAGAGGCCTTATATTTAGCTGATAACTTCGTCGACAAAGAACCTTCAAAGGATTATTGGAGATCATCAAGCAGTTCTCGTAGATCAATGGATTGTGGGCCTCGAAGATCGTATGAAAATTCCCAGAGTTTTGTCAGCATAGATGGTGTTGGATTTCAAAGGTTTCACGTTGAGATGGATAGCATCTTTTTTCACAGCACAAGCATGAAGTGTTTAGAGGCTGCTAGTGTCAACATTGACATTGATAAGAACAATTTGAGAGGAATAAGTGAAGAGACAAGCAAAGAAGAGATCAGTTGAACATGTAATTGGTCGTGCTTGAGCTTTAGCAACGCAACTTTCTGTTCATGCCAGTGATACCTCCTTCACTGGAAGGGTTGGGGAGCTGTTTTGGCACATTGTTGACAGCCCTTCTTATATATTTGTCCTGAGATATTTAATTTGTGCTGTTCATCAAAATTAGGCAGAGAAGTTTGTAATCTGCTCAATCTCTTTGACTTTATCTGGTACTGGAATTTCCTTATAGTTTTTCCCAAAAATGACAAAGTAGATCTTATGCACTTGAGCAACCATGGGGTGTCCTAGAAGAGGACCGGAAGAATAGCTTAATGTTGCATCATTTCTAGCATTTCCTTAAATTGCCTTCTGCTATCAGAGATGTTTTTTTTTATTGTTAGCCACTTTTCCTTCTTTTCAAAATGTTTTTTTTATAAATATATTAAAATAATATTTTTTTAAATTTTTAAAATTTATTTTTGACAATACATCAAAATAACTTATAAACACAAAAAAATAATTTAAAACTAAAAAAAAAAAAAATTCAAAAACATAGTTAAACCACGATATCAAACATGGATTAAAACAACTAGGTGTCTACAAGAATATGATACAACTAATTAAGAACCTCACTACGCAATTCCTTTTTTGAGAAACAAAGGATTGGAAAAGCCTGCAAGATTCTCAAAACACTCCAGTAGTTCTATTTTCACCTATTATGCCTTACAACTTGGAGCCTGGGATCCCATCTCTTCCATATAGGATATGTTACTATCATTATTCTCTTCTGTTTTTGCATTTTTCATGTACGTACCGAGATCAGAATACATCTTTACTGTTGCCTTCGAAAACTCAGCCAAGGACTCAAACACTGAAGAAAATCCTCTCTGAAATCCATTTATGGTGATCCCATGTGTCTCTTGCATGCTAGCAAGGTGCTTTCCCTGCTCTTCATCTAGCCTCTTCCTGAACATTTCCAATTGATTTTTCCTTTCAGCTATGTATTCTATGCAGTTACGCGCCGTCAATTTAGATTCCTGCTCAGAAATCTTAGTTTCAAGAATCCTCCTTTCTGCTCTCTGGAATGCCAGAGTCCTCCTGTCAAGTTCTTTGGCCAATCCATCAACTTTCCTCTTTTGTTGTTGTTCTTCTCCTTGCTGATTCCATAGGGCATGGATATCCTTTCCAAAGCTCTTCATGGCACAAGTAACAGTCTTACGTGGCAACTTATCTAGGCATGCTAACCAATCATGACAGGTTACTAGCAATGGTGGCCAATTTATTCTATAAGGACGGACTAAAGAGTTGCCACTGGAGCAGAATTCAACTTTTGGAGAAACAAACTGGGATAGCCAACCACCAAGAGCTTCAATGTATGCCTTCTGTGTAGATACATAAGCAGTGAAAGATGAATGCCAATTGTCAAGTTCTGCCTCAAGTTGAAGAGTAGCGAGACGATGAGAGTCATTGGAGAACTTCCCATATGCTGGACAGTTGAAATAATTCACTTCAAGCATTACTCGATTTTGGGTTTCATGGGATTCCAACATCACCTTCCAGTTCCTCATTAGGCTGCATAAGTGGAAGTTTGGATGTCATTACACTACTAATTTGAAACATCCTCTTCTTATGTCCTTCAAAAAAGATCTACTTACCCATGTAGCAGTTCGACAAGTTGTGGCTCCAACTCTTCATCTCTCAATTTCTGGATTCTGTCAGAAATTGATTCCACACTTCGCAGCGCAACTGAGATCCGACTATGCAGGTCATTTGCTTCAGCACATGATTTATCTATCAAGTGGAGGCCCTCTTCAGAAGTATCCTGATTTCTCAAACGAGAGCATTTTCGTACATAGAGTTTCCTGGTCTGCTCTCCAGCCTGAGCATGTTAAAGGAACTATATTAATGTTAATTGAGTGACATCAAAGCAACAAGCATATGCCTGCAACATTATAGAACTGATACTTCATTGCAATATATATGAGCGGATAAGGTATTGGTATAAGAAAGCCATATGCCCTTCTAATAAATTTACAAAGATCGCGAACAGGCAACTTGGATTTCAGAGTTGAACATGACCGATGGGATTTGTAATTAACCTTCACTTCCTCATAAAGTTTCTTCTCCCAAGCATATAATCGTCCAAGGGTCAAGGAGTGGCTCCCTGCATCCATCCCATAGTCATCAAATAGATCACTCTTGAGTTCTGTCCACATGGAAGAACTGACAGAGCTAGATGAAAGGAGACTTTTAGAAGAGGAGGACCGAGATGAGAGGGAACGGCTCCAGGTAATTGATCGGGCAAGCTTATTTGAGCTCTCTGCAACCAGAAGATATGAATGAACTGACAAGGTAATTGCCTAGATGGAATTTAAGGAATGTGCAACAGTCAAAGAGGAATTTTGCCTTCTTGTAATTAAATTAAGAATTTGACACAAATTTTAGGAACAATAAGTAAGCAGAATCTGTGCCATTGAAGCAAAGTAACAAGGACGATTATAACAATTTTGAAAACCTAGTTAAAAGTTGAGAGAAACTATAGACGTGTTTACTAGTTAATTCTTTACTCCAAGTAAATGATCACAGCCATACCAAAATGTAGACATAAATTGCAATCAATTAAAAACAGAACATCAACAAGCAGAAGAACAAAAGCCTACCTTTGATTTCATCCAAACCAGATAGAAATTGAACCCTATTAGCCTCCAGCATCCTTGAAATTTCCATACCAGAATCATAAGCCTTAACAAAATGGTCCTCAATATCCTTCAAGGCTTCCAGCAATTCCCTCCCCTTTGTTGGTGTATCAATCACTCTTAAACCCTTGCTCTCTCCTATTTCAACATTAGCACTATCCCCACTTTTCACATCACTAACCCCACTCTCTTTGCAACCCACATCACCAATTTTCATATCCACTTGTTCATTCTCACTCTTTACTCTCTCATTTACTTCTTCTAGCTCAGGAATCCCCTCCTTCTCTCTCACAGCCCTGAAATCCTCATCAGAGCTTTGACTATATCCATTTACCACTTCAGTCCTCACTTCATCAAAAGGGTTAAAAAAATCCCACCCAAATCCCCTCTCTGATGATGGCATTAATGGACTCGCCTCATCATAAAAATGATCACAAACTGCTTCCCCGTCTTTATTGCCATAAAAATGTGAGCAAACCCCTCCTCCATCTTCACTGTCACTTTCTTCTTCAAAATCCTCACTATCACTACATTCTTGAACTTCTTGTTTTTGAGTCTCTAACACTAAAGAAACTTTAGAAACCGAGTCTTGACATGAAATAGTCGCATGCGTGGCTTCAGTTGGTCTTTGTTGATGAAAGTTGGAATTGCAAATAAGGGTCTCTTTAGGGTCATTAGTAGAAGAAGTAGAAGGGAAGGTAATAAGGAAAGGAGAATTTGGAGATGAATGTCTAGCAACAAACAGCCTTAAAGCCATTGCTACTCCATAAAGAGACTGGTTATATTTACATTGAGCATCTGCAAAAGCATACCTTCTCTCTACAGCGAACTTAAGTAGTCTTTTTCTTTCTCTACACAGCGAGACAACATTGTCTTCTTCATCTTGCTTTGACACTGCACACCCCATTTCACGCCGACAATGTACTGTCTTGTGACAAAAAAAAGAAGAAGAAGAAGAAGAAGAAGAAAGAAACAACCTTGTTTAGTGTAAGAAACTAGAGATAAATTTCCCTTGGAGGTGCAAAAAATGGTGGATGATGTGGTTGATGTTAAGGAAAGGGAGGGCTGTTTGAGACTTGTTTTTTATAAATAGTTTTTTTCTTTAAAATTATTAATATGTATTTTTTTTTTAATTTTTGTTATTTTTAACATCACCATGCTATATCTATCAAGAACTCTAAAAGACATGGGCTTAATATTTTTTTAAAACTAAGAACACTTTAATAAAAAAAAAAACAAGCGTACGTAGTGTTGGAAAAGTGAAAGAGAATCACACAAGCAGATAGTAAAGGATAAAAGCACAATGCAAGGGGTTTGGATTTTAGTAGAAGAAAAGAGAAACAGCTGGGCCAAAGGCGGAGCAAGAGACAAATAGCTAATTAAAGACCTTATTGGCACCAAACCAGTGCATGCTCCATGGAAAATAATGTTGAATTCAGTACTATCCAAACAGAGAAAAATGGCATTGGCAGAGCACCGACGATGTCAAGATCTTAAAAGCTCTCTGTTTGCAAGATGGACTGAAAAAGTGAATAGCCCTAAACCCCCCACTTACTCCATTGCCATACATGGAGAGATTTTGCTAGACTTTTGCTGATATTTTTAGCTGGTGTCTTGTTGCCCTAGGCCCATTGAGCGAGTGACTGAGAAGAAAGAAAGATTCGAAGAGTCAAAAGCAATTCTTGCTTCGTTTTTTTCTGCTGTCACAAAAACAAATCATGTCAACTTTTCTCTTCAGGATAATGTGAAAACCACTGCTTGACTAATGTTTTACAAGTGGCCCAATCAATTACGTAGTGTTTGAAAACGCCTTTGGAACAGGAAAAATATTTTTTTAAAATTAAAATTTTTAAACTATTTTAATATATTAATATCAAAAATAAATTTTAAAAAAATATTATTTTAAAAAATAATCATTCTTACACAAGCACACAGGAAGGAAGGAAAAAAAAAAGGTTATGCCTATGATCATGGTGAGATTTCGAGGTTGCTGGCTACTCAAAAAGTAAAGATTCAAAGAACCTTATAGTGATATATTTTTGGTGGGGTTTTGTCATAAATTCACAACAACTGTGTTCATGTAGATACATAATAGCCCAATTATTTTTCCTTTTGAACATGAAAGAGACATTCCAAGCACAAGTGCAAGAATGGTAAAAGCAGTTCGAGTGGTAAAAGCACCTTGCATAGCTCAAGAGTAATCAACATGATTAGCTTTATTTTTTATTTTATTTCCTTT
>Ga0325410_1001649_pt1 | contig 24716 bp, 22 predicted proteins | sample PopdelMetagenome_16_FD_206182 | JGI IMG/M metagenome (GOLD analysis project Ga0325410, IMG submission 206182) | Populus deltoides microbial communities from Bellville, Georgia, United States - Xylem-PdIQD-R3 | ecosystem: Host-associated > Plants > Phyllosphere > Stem > Wood/Secondary xylem...
TGGAATTTAAGAAACAGTGGTCCACAGCCCTATAAAAGTCGCGAACGAGGTTGACAGTTTATACACTAGCCTCTTGCTAACCTGCGCCTGGTAAGGTGCAAAACTTTGCAAAGAATTTATAAAATATTCGATTGTGGTTGCGGGTGTTTATTTAAAAATATATTAAAATAATATTTTTTATTTTTAAAAAATTATTTTTATTATTAATATATTAAAATAATTTAAAAACATTAAAAAGTATTAATTTAAAATAAAAAAATTAAATTAAATTAAATTATTTAAAAATATTCAATAAGATGAAAATATTTGAAAAGAAAAGAAAAACACATCTTTCTTTAAATTTACACATGTCAAAAAAATATTGAAACAAGTATAATTTCAAAAAAACCTATTGGTTTTATGGTTTTTTTAACCTACTCTAATAAATATGATTATAATATATATATATATATATATATATATATAATTTATTTTAAAAAACATCGTATCGTGTCCTGTTATGAGCCACACAACTCAAAATAAAAATTTTAATATAAAAGTTATATTATTCGGAATAGTATAACCACTTAAGATTTCGATATATATAATGGTTATACTATTCCAAATAATATAACTTTTATATTAAAATTTTTATTTTGAGTTGTGTTGCTCATAACAGCACATGATATGATGTTTTTTTTAAAAAAATTATATATATATATATATATATATATATATATATATATATATATATCCAGTAGTGTAACCTCGAAAATAAAATAAAAAACATTTAAGTTATTTCGTCTTAAAAAATATTAAAAAAATGGTGAACGTTACACAGTTGAAAATAGCTCAACCTTCATTCTAAATATTTTGTAAAATTGTGAACGTTACAGTACAGTTGAAAGTAGCGTGCCCTTCAAAGATGATATTAACTCATGATTCCACATCGTTTACAAGAAGGCTATAGGAATATTGCTCGGCTGAGCAATGTGGACAACCATTTGTGAAAACAATACTAAATCAAGGAAGAAAGTTTAGAATCATGCAATTCTAACTTGCAATAGATTCTCAATTATTAATTAGCGAAATAATGATTGTGATGGTGATATTATTAGTAAGAAAAATAATTAATATTTAAATGAAACATATTTTTTAATATTCGATAAATAATGGAAAACAAATACAATGGTAATAACGCCTTGATGGAGCAGTGGTGATGGTTGCCGTGAGTTGAGTTAATAATGGAATGTGTTGGGGTTGTGCCTTAGTCAACCTTTCTATTTATATAGAGGCAGCAGAACACTGCAATAACTGTAATGATTACAACATCCTATATTAATTTTCTATTCTGATAGATACATGAGTAACTGTAATATGATTATAACATTCTATATTAATTTTCTATTCTGATAGATACATGATATACATTCTATTATGCCCCCTCAAGCTGAGGGTGGAGGATCAACCCGAAGCTTGAACCGAAAAGCAGTAAAGGATGCAACAGGAAGCGGTTTAGTGAAGACATCGGCAAGTTGATCCCGAGAGGAAACAAAACGAATCTGAATTTCTTTCTTAGCAACACGGTCACGGACAAAGTGATAATCCACTTCAACATGCTTAGTACGAGCATGGAAGATAGGATTTGCTGAGAGATAGGTAGCACCAAGATTATCACATCAAATGGTAGGAGAAGAGACTGAGGGAACCTGCAAATCTATTAACAAGTATTGAAGCCAAATGACTTCAACGGTACCATCAGATAAGATAAATAGGGAGGTGTCAACCTTAAAAGCTCGAAAACCGATGGAGAGCAAAAAATCACTTGGACGAGTGTACCATGCTCTCGGTGCCTGTTTCAAACCATACAATGATTTGTGCAATTTGCACACATGAGATGGAAGAGAAGAGTCAACAAAACTTGGAGGTTGTTTCATGTAGACCTCTTCAGTAAGAACACTATTGAGGAAGGCATTATGAATATCAAGCTGATAAATCTTCCAATTTCACGAAATCGCGATAGAGAAAACCAATCAGACAGTGGCCTGCTTAATAACTGGACTGAAGGTTTCAGAATAATCAATACCTTCTTGCTGGGTAAAACCTCTAGCAACAAGGCGCGCTTTATAGCGCTCAATACTACCATCAACACGACATTTGATCCGATATACCCATCTACTGCCAACAACATTCATAGAAGAATGAAACGGAACCAAAGACCAAGTGCGATTTGACCACAAAGCAGCGATCTCATCACACATAGCATTATACCAAACTGCATACTGGTCAACATCAGAAAATGCAAAGGGCTCAGAAGAAGGAGAATGTAGTACCCGTGTAGAGGCAGAGGTGGCGGCAGCGGAAGTAACCAGGTTTGCTGTCTTCGGCTGCCGCGGTCTGAGAGTCATAGAATGGCTGCTGTGTGGTGGTGGAGATGTAGGGGAAGATGGTGGCAGTGAGGAGACCTGTGGAAGCTGATAAGAAGATAAATCAACCATAAGTTGCAGACCTGCGGGAGAGGATGATGATGAAGCAGCCTCTAACATAGGACTGTCAGCAGAGGAGGGGCTGTCAGCAGAGACCGAATCTGCAGGAATGCTGGCCAGGGTAGGCGAAGCAGAGGAGGGGCTAGAGAGTGCCCCAAGACCATGAGGAGAGGAGATCAATTTACAACCTAAACCTGCATCATAAGGGTTAGATAAACAAGCATATGATGATGGCCAAGGGATGGTCAGAAGCTGTGGTCGGGTGGCTGTTTGGAGTGGCAGAGCTGTGTGCTGCGAGCTATTTGGGTGGCTGATGGAAGTGGGTGGTGGTGGGTGGTTTAACAAGTTTGGAAGGGTAACAGTAGTGGGTGGGATGGGGGTTGTGGTGGAAACCTTTGCAATCTGTTTAGAATTATAAAAAAAAACACATGTTCATGAAAACGGACATGACGGGAAATATAAATACAGTGAGATGCAATGTCAAAACATCGATAACCAAGATGGGAGGAACTATATCCAAAGAACACACATGGAGAGGAACGAAAATCCAATTTATAATTATTATATAGACGCAGAAAAGAAAAACAGAGACACCCAAAAGTACGCAGAAAATGATAATGAAGAGACCGGTGAAATAAACAATCAAACGGAGAGCAATGGTCAAGAATAGGAGTAGGCATATGATTTATAAGATAAACAAAGGTTTCAAAAGCATAATTCCAAAATCGAAAAGGTGCTTTACATTGCCCTAAAAGAGTAAGACCTGTTTCCACAATATGCCTATGACGATGCTCTACTGTGCCATTTTGTTCATGAGTGTGAGGACAAATCAGACGATGATGAATACCAACAGTTTGAAAAAATATGGATAATTTACGGTATTCATCGCCCCAATCAGTTTGAAAAGATTTTATTTTTAATGAAAATTGACGTTCAACGAGAGTCTGAAATTGATGAAAAACAGAGTAAACATCAGACTTGGCAACGAGAGGATAATACCATACATATTTAGTATAAGCATCAACAAAGATAATAAAATAACGATAGCCATCTGAAGAAAAAAGAGGAGCAGGGCCCCATACATCACTAAAAATTAATTCAAGCGGAGCAGAAGTTTTGTGACCCGTAGGTCCTAAAGACAAACGAGATGATTTTTCTAAAGGACAACTTTGACATTGAAAATTAAGATGTTTGTTGTTACAAATGATCTTATTTTCGAGATTAACGATTGAAAAATACGTGTAGTAGGATGACCTAGTCGACGATGCTATAAATCAGCAGATGCGGAAGTGCAGGGACACCAATAGGCTTAAGGAACTGACGTGACGGAAGACTTGGTAAGGGCATAAAGACCATCTTTACTCTGACCTGATAAAAGGATTTCATGGGTGTTGAGATCCTTGACATAAAACACACGAGGGTGAAATTCAAAATAAACATTATTATCAAGACAAAATTTCTGAACAGAGAGCAGAGGTTTCGTAATTGCAGGAACATGAAGAACATTAGATAAGGTGAAAGAACGATGTGGTGTATATATTTTTGTATGACCGAGATGAGATATAGGGAGGCTCTTACCATCACCAACATACAAATTATCTTTGCCAAGATACGGTTCTGAAGCAGTCAAGGTGGCAAGATCAGGTGTGACATCTTGATTGGCACCGGTATCCGGAAACCAATCAACAAAACCGGTTGAGGAGAGATTGCGCTGCACCAAATTGGCAGTAGGTTGTTGGCCATAACCTCGCTGCTGGAATTGAGGGCAATGGGGAGCTATATGGCCGAAATTCTGACACAGTTGACAGCGTGGATTCTGCCCCCTATTGCGCTACCAAGAGCCCTACCTATTGTCACTGAAGGAGGAGTTTTGGAAGCTGCGGTGATCAGGTCTGGAGCCAGCAAATCGGTTGCCTCTACTGTTGGACTGGTTGGGACGCCAGCCACCGTTGAAGCGGCCCCTGCTGCGGCCAGAATTGCCAAAAGTCTGGCGCTGCGCAACAAGAGCAGAAGATGAAATGCTGGGTGTGGGCAGCAGAGGAGCATGTATGGCAGCAGAAGATTTATGAAGAAATTCATGTGTGAGGAGATGGCTGTGAAGATCTGTATATGATAAAGGTCCAGCCTTGGTAATAAGACTGGTAACTAAGTCTTTAAACTCTCCCCGAAGACCACGAAACATATATAAATTGAAATCTTCAAGTGAAACTGGCCGACCAGCAGCGGACAATTCATCAAATAAGGCCTTCGCTTTTTGCATAAATTGAGTTACTGATTCATCACCCTATCGAAGATCCTGAAGAGAGCCGTGAAGTTGCATAATACGAGAGTTGGAGGTAGAAGCGAGAGCTCGCTCAAGAGTGCCCCAAGCTGAACAAGAACTTTAACAGCCAACAACAAGATGCAAAACTTCCATAGATAGGGAGGAAAGAAGAGCACTTAGAATGAGTTGGTCCTGTTGTTTCCAAGTTTGAAAAAGTAGATTTACCTGAAGAGAGATACCATCATGGGTAAGAACATGTGTTGATGGACATGTGTTGGAGCCATCAACAAAACCAAAAACTCCTTGGCCTAGGAGATAAGGTAGCATCTGCATACATAAATATAAATAATTGGTGTTTGTTAATTTGAGGGAGATGACTTGATGAGTGTGAGAAAGGGAGATAATGCTTGCAGCAGTAGAGGCAGCAAAGGCAACAGACGTGGGCTACAAGAGGAGGCGTTCACCAGCCATGGCAGAGGAGAATCCAGGCGGTGACGCAGTAGAGAAAAGCATAGGAGGCGCTGCAAGAAAAGAGGGCTGCACTGTCGGAGAAGAAGAAAGCTGGACTGCTGGTGCTGCAGAATTTAAAAATGTATGTCGTGGCTGTTCCATTGAAGAAGGGAGGCTGGGAGGCTGTGAGAAAAGTAGGTTTAATTTATTTTAGGGTTTTATGGCTCTGATACCAAGTTGAGAATAATGGAATGTGTTAGGGTTGTGCCTTAGCCAACCTTCCTATTTATATAGAGGCAGCAAAACACTACAGTAACTATAATGATTACAACATCCTATATTAATTTCCAATTCTGATAGATACATGAGTAACTGTAATGATTACAACATCCTATATTAATTTTCTATTTTGATAGATACATGATATACATTCTATAATACTGTGAACGTAAATGTGGTGGACAGTATATGAGAAAATGAGAGGGTGGCAGTTATTGAAATGGTTGAAAAATAATGCACTTATAAAATTATGAGTTGATTGTTTTTTTATATAATAATTGAGAGAAAATATTATTAAAGCTTGTGCTAAGTAAATAATTGCACTACCAAAAAATTATCAAATATCAATAGAAATACCAATAAAAAAAATCCTATATTAATGATTACATGAGTAAAAAAAATATCAATAGATACATGAGTAACTGTAATGATTACAACATCCTATATTAATTTTCTTTTTTGATAGATACATGATATACATTCTATAATACTGTGAACGTAAATGTGGTGGACAGTATATGAGAAAATGAGAGGGTGGCAGCTATTGAAATGGTTGAAAAATAATGCACCTATAAAATTATTAGTTGATTTTTTTTTATATAATAATTGAGAGAAAATATTATTAAAGCTTGTGCTAAGTAAATAATTGCACTACCAAAAAATTATCAAATATCAATAGAAATACCAATAAAAAAAATCATCAGTAAATTAAGATGACATTTACTGACAAAACATCACGTTGTTGTTTCCATCGGGTATTCAACAATACAAAAAGTTCTGTCAGTGAATACAAAGAGAATTACTGGTGGAATTCAAAGAATGAAAAAAAATTGAGGAGGTATATATTCTCTCGTTAATTCTGTCGGGAAATCTGACGTGTCAATATTGCTAATGAAATTACTAATAAAAAATTATCGTCATTAATTACATCGGTATTGTTTAAGTTATAACCTATCACACAACCCCCCCACTCCCACTCTCTCATTTCTTCTTTTTTCTTTATTTCTCTTTCTTTAGAAAAGTAAACAACACCCCCCTCATTTTGTTCTAAATCAAGCTTTCATCATTACAAATTCAATCACCCTAATACATAGTCTGTCAGTATCCCTATCCTGATTTATTTTTTTTTTAAGATTCGCTACATGAAGTGTGCAAGCTTACCTATTTTTTATGTTAAGCTTTCATCATTACAAATTTAATCACCCCAATACATAGTCTGTCAGTATCAATATCTTGATTTACTTTTTTTTTAAAGATTCGCTATATCAAGTGTGCAAGCCTACCTATTTTTTATGTTAAGCTTTCATCATTACAAATTCAATCACCCAATACAGTCTGTCAGTATCCTTGTCCTGATTTAATTTAAAAAAAAAAGATTCGCTACATTAAGTGTGCAAGCCTACCCATTTTTTATGTTAATGCGTTTTGGTATTTTTGTGTAGTATATGTAGTTTATTTGTGTGTTTACTTGTTTTATAGTTTTTTTTCTATAGAAATTTGTTGTATGAGTGTATGATTTGTACATGTTAGGGTTTGTTTGAGATTTAAAAAAAAATATTTGTTTGTCATTTGATGAAATTGAGTTTGATTTTGTAACTTAAGTATTTTATAATGAAAGAAATAATGGGTTATTTAAAGGGTACTTTTCACATTTTATCAATTTTATTGTAAGTTGAAAGTTTCGATAAATTTGGAAGAATTTGAATTTCTAGAGAAAATTGATGATTATTAAAGGGTATCATTAAAATAGATTAAATAGGTTTAAATTCAATCGATGATAGCTAATTAATTAGGCATCGATAATTTGTTTAGTTTACATTATTAATTAATACATGTTGTCATCAATATTCTATACAGGATTCATATAAGTAATGGATGATCGTTCTTAGATTTATCGATTTCACCCGAAGGGTTTCACAAGATGGATTATTATAATGGGGTTGGGGGTTTTATTAATTATGCGCTATCTAATCTGAAAAATATTAGCAGGGGTGGTATTATTATATATCCATATAAGAGGTGTAAAAATAAAAAGCTCCTTAATGTAAATGTTGTTACGGTGCATTTTCTATATATATAAAAAAAAGGTTCATGAAAAAATACTTATGTTGGTTTACATATGAAAAACCCTATGTTCCTTACGAGACCATGGTAGAAAAGATGGTTGGATCAACTTCTACTTCTAGTAACGTGTATGAAGTTGTAGATGATAATAGTAATCCTTATAAGAGTATAGTGATAGATTTAATGAGAATTGATTTGGGTTATATAGGTAAATGTTCAAGTGTAGATGAAGAACCAAATGTAGATGCAATTAGGTTTCTTGTACTTTTGAAAGATTTTGACAAACTATTTTGTGATGAGTACATAAATCATAGTAAATTATTGTTTGGTACACATGTGTTCACCATCAAGTTGGATCATTGGTTGAGTGAAGCTGGTTGTGATAGATATATTAAATGGGCGAAAAGCATTTTACCTGAAAGGAATAAGCTGAAAACTTTTATATTGATAAATTCATGATGAAACTCTTTGGCCTGCGATACTAAAAAAATTGACATGTCCAAATTTCTGCATATTGTACTACCATGAAAATATAGATTATACCAAGTGTAGAACTTGTAGGCATGTTTAATATAAACCTAAAACTTGTAGGGAATGACTTTTTTCACATATAGAAAACAGAGATACTTCCTAATTACTCCTAGGTTGCAAAGGTTATTTATGTCTCTAAATATAATTATTGAGCACATGACATAACATCATTCATATTATGTGATGGATGGAGTCATGGTGAACCCTTTCAATGGTGAAGCTTGAAAGTAGTTCAATAGGGTGCATCCCCAATTTTTAATTGAGCCATGGAATGTACATTTTGGTTTATATACAAATGGATTCAATCCATTTGAATCATTTATTGCACCTTATTTTTGTTGGCTAGTGACACACATGGCTTACAACTTATCATCGAAGATGTGTGTGAGGCTAGAGTCATGTATAATCTGGATGTCGTGCATACCAAAAAGAACGTGTTTGAAAACATTTTTAACATGGTGATTGACGTGAAAGGGAAGACAAAGGACAACATAGAGATTAGAATGAATATACATTTGTTTTGTCACCATAAGAATATAGATTTGGTTTATAATAGGGCATGGGTCGTAAAGTTCAAAGTCAGTTTCGCCTTAAACTTTCTTGTCTATTAATGGCTTAAAAGTTTATGTTTTCCTTATGGATATGCTTCGAACATATCTAGATTGGTGAATTTGAAGGATGTAAGATTGTATTAAAAAAAAGAGTCATGACTGTCATGTGTTTATATAAACTCATTCCATTTACTTACATGAATTTATTACCAAAAAGGATATAAAATGCATTCAAGGAAATCAGTCACTTTTTCAAAGATATATGCTCTCACAAGTTGCATATCAAACATATGGAGAAGCTTGAAATGAATATTGTCTTTAAATTTAAGATGATATTCCTTTTATTCTTCTTTGACTCAATGGAGCATCTACGTTTATATTTATCATTTAAGGAAAAAGTTAGAGGTTTAGTCCAATATAGATTAAAGATTATATATCCATCCTAAGTAAATTTCTATTGTCTTTTTTTAATAAAACATTCATTGATTCAATATTTGTTTAATTCCGTATAGATACTTATTCAACCTTAAGAAAAAGTTAAAAACAAGATGCATATTGATGCTTTGATATATAAGGCTTCTATTTGTTGAAGAGATTTCAACATTTATCTCTTAATATTTTGAGTCTCACTTAAGAACAAGAATAAACTATGTTCCAAGATATTACGATGATAGGAAAGTTCCTTCATGTGAGAATTTGTTAATATTTCCCCATCCTGAACGACATTTATCAAAAAAAGCAGTGAGAGGAAGATACTTGACAGAAATTAAATTTAGAATTGTACATAATTATGTGTTATTTAATTACGATGAATTGAGATCTTTTAATTAGTACAATATTAAAATGTTGCTATTTTTAAATAATTTTTTTTATACTTTTATATAAACTGATAGACTAAGTAATTCCTTGTAGGCAACATCATTAATTTTTACTATCCTAGTATTAACATGTTGTGATTTTAATGTATTTGCGTATTAGATAGATAAGGAATACAAAAACATTAAGAAAAAAGAAATTGTTTTGTTATGATTGTGAATTTATTATGCCTATAGATAATTAATGATGAGAATTAGATTTATTTTGGTTTTGATAAGAAAATGATTTTGTGTTGATACACACTGCCATAAAAAGGGGAGGAAATTCTCAATTGTCAATTTTAGGGTTCTAGAGCAAATTTGAGGGAAAATGACTATTTTGATGCTAATATCATCAACTATCATGAATTAAGTACTAAATAGAGTAAAGTTATGAAGGTTATTCAAAGAAAAATATTGGGTAAATGATGGAATTTCTTGTTCTAAATACATACATAAATTTAATAATAGTCATAAATAAAATTAATTGGTTTGCAACATGAGTTGATGCGTATTTTACAGGTTTTAAAATTTGAAGTAGACTCTCATATAGGGGAGGTGCTGCCAAGATTTGTTTTAAAATAAGATATTATAAGACCCAAACTTTTAGCCCAAACTAAAGTCCAAGACAGCCCAAACCTAACCTAAGTAAACCTAGGTATATAATGAAAAGCTGTAAGAGAATTTTTTTTTTTTTCTCTTTTTTTTCTTATGGCTGTAATGACCCTTCCCTCATAAAATCAAGAATTTTAGTTTTTTATCTTGATTTTTTTGTTCAAGAAAGGTGGAAGTAACAAGTATGTGTTTCCCTTCTATATTTTTATTTTTTATTTTTGGGTTATTTAAGGAAAAATCAATGAAAAAGTTATGGTTTTGTTAAGATTTTGATGATTGTTTGATCTTGGAGTTATAATTGATGTAATAGGGTGTTAGATGGCGTAAAACGAACTATTAGGATGTCAGGAATGATAGGTTTTGATGAACAAGTCATCTATTTTTTTATTTGGGTTCTATAGATTGTAGACTGGTAGGTCGAGATTCTGGAAATCCCAACCAACCCGTTCACTATTGCAACCAGACGACCGGTTTACCCTACAGTGGGTTAGTTTTGTTTCGAGTTGTTTTTTAGTGTTTTACATATTCATTATAGGTTCTACTAACATTTCTCCTAATGATCTTTAGTAGTCTTCGATTTTGCATCCGTTTGCCTTTTGTTTTTGTTTTCCGGGTAAGTGGGATAATCTTTAATATGCATGAAATATAAATAATACATGTATGTTGATATTAGGATGAGCACAATTGATTATTTCTTGCATACACACATGCACACACATATATTTGCTTTATTTCCGAGTACTCATTTATGTCTTGAATACACACACACACACACACACACATGTTGCTTTATTGAGTACTCATTCATTTTTTATTTTTCACTCGTATTCTTTTGAATCAAATTATATTTGATATGACTTTTATTTGTTTTGGATATTCATATGAGTAACTATTATACATTGATATCGATATATTTTTAGAAACTCTATGTTAAGAAGAGTTGTTAGTATTTATGCACATCATATTTATATACTTAGCTAGTGAGAGAAGTTTTAAACTATTATTGATTTTATTTCTTTGAACAATATCATATTTGGAAGATTATGAGATGCTGCATGATTTTATATAGTTTTGGTTTTATGATATGTATGTTCTAAGGCTTAGCAAAAGTAGGGTGTCCCTGCGACATCACTCTTGTGTTGCCAGTCACAAACCCGGAGTTCAGGTGAAGTTAACATCATGCAGTGATGTTAGCATCCTTCAGGTTGGAAGGTGAGGTGATTGTGAACTAGTATAAGTCTAAGATGAACGAAAAGGCAGCAAATTCTCAACCTATGACATGGAAGGAGTTTTATGAGATGTTTTTTTAGTGCTTTTTGCCTAAAAGCTTGAGGGATGCCAAAGCATATGAGTTTGACAGGCTGGTTCAAGGTGATTTAACTATGAGGTGGAGTTCACGCAGCTGTCCAAATATGTTGGGTATTTGATACAGACTAAGAAAAGAAAGATCAAGAGGTTTGTTCAAGGTCTTAATAGCTACTTGTTCAAAGCTATTAAGGATCACGAGTTTAAGATGTACTCAGCTGTAGTGGATTGTGCCCGAGCTATTGAGGCATGAAAGTTAGAGGATGAATTATCACTTGATTAGACCAAGAGGCCCAAAGTTGTGAGTTAGTTCTCTTTTCAGTAGCGGTCTAATACAAGTCCTAATAGAGGACAGGGAGTCGACAAGGCTAATTTAGACAGTAGACGTGTTTCTCGCCAAAGTCTATTTTTAGAGGAGCCTATAAACATAGTATGGGTGGAGGTGGTCAGACTCAAAGTTAGGATACTATTCAATCAACACCACAGGGTTCAAGGGGGAGCCCTTTATGTCAATCTTGAGGATCTAGGCATACAAGAGCTTGTTTTGGTTGTGGACAAATTAATCACTTACTAGGGGATTGTCTGAACAGATGTTTGTCCATACCCAGTGTATTTGTATCAGTTGCATCTCTTACTCGGACTTAGTCTACTAGTCATTCTATGTTTAAGAGTGGTTGTGGAGCCGGTGAGCGCGACCAACGAAGTTGTGGAGCAAGTGGTAGAGGTTTTGTGCTATCAGGTTAGAGATAGGTGAGAGTTTTTGCCTTTACTCAGCAGGATGCCCAGGCATCCAACATCGTTGTTTTAGGTGCACTACAACAACCCTAATTATATAAACCCAAATTATATGGTATAAATTCATAGTTACCAAATTATATATATATATATATATATATATATATATATATATATATTACTGAGGCAGAGTTTCTTTTGTATTCTTTGATACCAAGTTATCGACTCAAAGATTTCTCAACCTATAACATCAATCAATTTTTTTTTAATAGTTGTGCTCAAAATATGTAAACAACCAACCATACATCTATTCTAAGAATAACAACATCATAACTTACATCATATATAGGTCAATAAGTTAAACATTACAATTACAATAAAATATTAGTTCTATCAATTACATCAATTTCTTAACAAAATATTTATCCATGCATCTACTTTCCGGTTCGAGAGTGTGAAGTGCCTAAAAGAACATGATCATATTTAAACATGACTAAAAAATTGCACATTTCGACAAATAATCAATTTAGGAATAATTATGCATGTACGTTGAAGTAATTCTCGCCTCATTGAATGAATTATCTTATCCTTAATAGTTTAATAATTTCATAAATTCTTTTCCAAATAAAAAGATATAATTTACAAAAAACAATACCAAGAGTGTCTCTAATACAACCCACATATTTAACTTCCATATAAATTAATTAAGCTCACTATTTATCCATTACACCGATTAATTATCTCATTAACCCGAAAGTTTATTCTCTGAACATGTCTATTCATCAAAAAAATATTTCTAGTAACCAGGAAATAATCTCATCAACTCACCCATTCACCAGAGCATTATTACCAGTAACCAGGAAATTATTTTATCTACTTGTTCATTCAATAAGGCATTATTCCCAGTAACAAGGATTCAACAGGGCACTATTTCCAGTAACCAGAAAATTATTTTATCTACTTGCCCATTCAATATGGCATTATTCCCAGTAATCCAGGAAATAATCCCCTCGACCCGCCTATTCAACATGGCATTATTTTTAGTAACCAGGAAATAATCTTCTCGCCTCTCTCATTCAACATGGCATTATTTTATCTCTCACTTTTTTTTTCTTTTAATCTTTATACCAAAAATCACAATCTACAAAAATTTCTTCTACCATCAGTTAAAATAAGCTATTTAATTATTTCAAGGTGTCGAACACCTACCTGGTGTCTATGTGCGTGAAGAGGTCCCTTATTGCTGATTAGGTCCCACAACCTCCTCTATACCAACACAATTTACTACGTTATTTTTCATTTATTTGTACCGGTAAAACTCTAATACCAATGACATATTTATTGATTATACTCAACACCCTTAATTAAGCTTAATTGAATCATTCATTTATTTATTTACATAAATCATTATTCAATTTAACCTATCAACATCAATTATCTTCAAAAGGGCAAGATCTCTCAATAATATTATCAAAACTCAATTTTTTTCTAATTTTCTTCTTTTAACCAAAATTAACCTAAGGAAGAAAGTAAAGATTTTTCTTTTCTTTTCTTTTCTCTTTGAAGAATTCTTACTCCTTTCATAATAATAACACTTATAAACCTATTTCTTCCCACATTTTCCAAACAATTGTATTAAAACCTCAAATCCCCTAATTATTTCCTCTTTTGGCCAAAAGTTCAATAAAAAAGGAGAGGAAATAATTTTTTTTTCTTTTATTTAAAATTAAACACTTACCCAATCTTAATACATGCATTCTAACATGGTTCAATCATAATTTGCATCATTCCCATAATCTATAACATAAACCCACAATTTCACATAATCACAATTCTACATAATCCTTCATCAAACATAAAATTAGAGGAATAAATCATTTGGAACATGTTATTTACCACACTTTGATAAATATTTATGGAAAGAATGTAAGAAAAAATCAAGTTTCCTTTTCCTCCCTCTTCAAACCCTAGCTTGAATTTCTTCTTTCAAATCACTCGCCACCTTAAAATCACCCCCTCTTGGTGTTTAACTAAGTTAATCACTCTAATTACTTATTTTAATTGGTGAAATTAACAAGAATTTGTGTAGACAAATCACACAATTTCTCCCCTTCTCTTGGTTTTAAACTCTTGGCTAAAAGAGAGAAAAATTGGAGCATTTATAGTCTAGGTTTTATTTATTTACACATTGGCCCTCATTACTTCTTATTTCTATTTTTGTCACTTAATTCTTCTTTTTACTTAATTACACCACAACACCTTACCTTTTATTCAATTGTGTCCATTTACAATACCTGAAATCCTTTTATTTAATCTATTCGGTATTTTATTTTGTTCAGATTATAATTTATCGGGTTTTCACATACACTCTTTATATTTGTTTGACATGTGAGCAACTCTCTCTGACGTGTCATCATATTTTGCTTTGAAGTTTACTAAACAACCTAATTTGTTAAAAAGTCCCTTTTGTGTGGCTACCCCATCAGATAAGGTTATGTTTGGGAAATATGTTTGTATTGATTGTAAGGTTAAGGTGCAATGTAGAAAGCTTTTGGGTGATTTAGTGATTTTAGGAATAATAGGCTTTAATGTGATACTAGGTATGGATTGGTTTTCTAGGCACCATGCCTTAATTGATTATTAGAATAAGATAGTAGTTTTCAAGCCTGATGAAAAGACATAATTTGTTTTTCATGAAGATGGGTTATCATCTTCATCGAGTATTCTCTTGGCCATCACGAGAAAGATGGTATGGAAGGGTGTACAAGGATTTTTTTGCTTATGTGTAGGATGTGAGTATGGAGGTTTCAGAGATGGAACAAGTTTTGATAGTAAGGAGTTCATTGATGTTTTTTCCGATGACTTACCTGGACTATCTCCCGATAAGGAGATAGAATTTTATATTGATTTAGTTTCGGGAACGAAACCAATTTTGATGGCACCTTATAAGATAGTGCCAGGAGAATTAAAGAAGTTAAATGAACATATTCAAGATTTCTTGGATAAGGTAGTTATCCGTACAAATGTGTCTTTGTGGGGAGCACCTGTTTTATTTGTAAAGAAGAATGATGGGTCGATAGAGATGTGTATAGACTATATAGGTAGTTGAACAAGGTCATTATTAAGAATAGATGACCTTTTTATCAGTTATAAGGAGCCCAATGTTTCTCAATGATCGATTTGTGATCAGGGTATTACCAATTGAGGATTAGAAAGAAGGATATTCCTAAAATTGCTTTTAAGACTTGTCATAGGTATTATGAGTTTCTATTATTGTCTTTTGGGTTAACAAATGAACCAGTAACCTTTATGGACATGATGAACAAGGTTTTTAGGTCGTTTATTGATAGGTTTGTTATTGTGTTCATTGATGAAATCTTAGTGTGTTCAATGAGTAAAGAGGAATATAAAGAGCATTTAAGATTGGTGTTTCAAACTTTAAGAGATCATCGGTTGTATGGAAAGTTCTTAAAAAGTGAATTTTGGTTTGAGAGTGTTGGGTTTTTGGAACATGTGGTATCCAAAAATGGGATAAAGGTTGATCCACAAAAGGTGGAGGCAATTAAACAGTGGCCTAAAACGACTATGACAATTGATATTATAAGCTTTCTTGGTTTAACAAGATACTATAGGAGGTTCTTAGAGAAATTTTTATGAAATCCTACTCTATTGACTAAGTTGACACATAAAAGTGTCAAGTTCCAATGGTTAGAAGAATATGAGAAGCGTTTTATGGAGTTGAAGGAAAGGTTGATTACAGCTCTGATTTTGATAGTACCTTCAGGGTCTGGTGATTTTATTGTGTGTTGTGATGTATCTAGGATTGGATTAGGTTATGTTTTGATGCGGAATGATAATGTAATTACTTATGCCTCGAGGAAGTTGAAGTAACATAAACAAAATTACCCAACACATGATTTAGAGATAGTTGTGGTAGTGTTTACCCTTAAAATTTAGAGACATTATTTGTATATGGAGACATGTGATATATTTTCAAATCATAAGAGTCTTCAGTATATCTTCCAGTAGAAAGATCTGAATTTGAGATAGAGAAAGTGGATAAAGTTGTTAAGTGATTATGATTACACGATTTAGTATCACCCAAGCAAGGTAAATATTGTTGTTAATGCCTTGAGTAGAAAGTTTATTGGTAGTTTGGCTTATATTTAGGAGGTGAGGAGATTGTTGATTAGACGGTTACATGGGTTGTTGGATAAAAAGGTCAATTTTGAGATTGGTGAATTGGGAGCATTGTTGGCTCACTTTCAAGCTATGTTAGACTTAGTAGACCAGATTAAAGTAGCTCAAATAAAGGATGAGTGGCTATATAAGATTCAAGATGAGTTGGAGCTAGGAATGGCTCCAGGTTTTGTTGTTAGTAAGGAAGTTGTGTTGAGATTTGGTTTCAGGGTGCGTGTGCCTGATGTGGATGATTTGAAAAGAGATGTGATGGCATAAGCACACCAAACTACCTATACTGTACATTCTGGTTTTAAAAAGATGTATATAGACTTGAGAGAGTGTTACTGGTGGAATGGTATGAAGAAAAACATTATCAAGTTTGTATCTCGATACTTGACCTGTTATAGGGTTAAGGGTGAGCATCAGAAACCACCAAGGCTTTTGCAGCCATTGTTGATTCCTGAATGGAAATGGGAGAGGATTACTATGGATTTTGTGTCAGGTTTGCCTTGGAGTCAAAAGGGTTATGATATAGTTTGGGTGATAATTGACCATTTAACCAAGTCAGGTCATTTCTTGCCAGTAAAGGTGACATATGGGTTTACAAAGCTGGTAGAAATCTATATTAATGAGATCATGAGGTTGCACGATGTGCCAATCTCAATTATGTCCGACAGAGATCCATAATTCACTTCTCAGTTTTGGGTGAAGTTTCAGGAAGTCTTGAGGATTAATATTCAGTTAAGTACTGTTTTTCATCCTCAGACCAATGGACAGTCTAAGATGACTATATATATTTTTAAGGGTATATTAAGAGCTAATATGATTGATTTTAGGGTCGGATGGAGCAAGTACTTGTCTTTGATAGAGTTCGCTTATAACAATAGTTATCAGACGAGCATTAATATGACACCATGTGAGGCTTTGTATAACCGAAAGTGTAGATCACTTGTATGCTAATATAAGATTGGTTAGGGAAGATTGATAGGTTTCGAGTTAATACAGTTTACTTTGGATAAGATTAAGGTGATCTGAGATAAGGTTCAAATAACTTAGAGTGGGAAAAAGATTACACAGGTAAAAAGAGGCGTAGCTTGGAGTTTTCATTTAGTGACGTGTTCCCCAAAGCCTCTCTAACTAATGAAATATTTAGATTTGAAAAAAAGAGAAAGTTGAGCACCAGGTTTATAGGGCCCTTTGAGATTTTAGAAAGAGTAGGGGCAGAGGCGTACCAGTTTGCCTTGCCACCTAATTTGTCCTCCATACATTTGGTGTTCCATGTTTCCATATTGAGAAAGTATTTGGCCGATCCATCTTATGTCTTGGAGGATTAGCCGGTTGAACTAAGGAAGGATATGTCATATGAAGTCCACCTAATAGAGATAGTGGATCGACAAGTTAGGAAGCTTTGGTTGAAGGATATCACATCGGTTAAAGTGGTGTGGAGTGGACACCCATGCGAAGAGGCAACATGAGAGCTTAAGGCGGAAATGCGCAACAAGTATTCGTACTTGTTTGATTTTGATGGTAAGACTTATTTTCTCAAAGTTTAAATTTGAGGAAAAATTTTGACCCAAACCCAAGCCCAAGTCATCTTAAACTCAACCTAAGTTAACCTACGTATATAAAGAAAAGTTGTAAGAGAATTGTTTCTCTCTTTTTTATTTTTTTATGGCTATCATGACCCTCCCCTTATCAAACCAAGGATTTCAGTTTTTGATCTTGAGTTTTTGGTTGAAGGTGCAAGTAACAAGTAAGTGTTTTCCTTCTATATTATATTTTTATTTTTGGGTTGTTTATGGAAGGATCAATGAAGAAGTTAGGGTTTTGTTATGATTTTGATGATTATTTGAGTGGAGTTATAATTGATGTAACAGGGTGTTAGATGACATAAAACAAATTGTTAGGATGTCGAAAATGATGGGTTTTGATGAACAAATTGTCTATTTTTTTTGGTTCTATAGATTATAGACTGGAAGGCATGTGAGTAACTATTATGTATTGATATCTATATGTTTGTCAGAAACCTTATGCTAATGGAGAGTATTTAGTCTTTGTGCACATCATATCTATATACCTAGCTAGTGATCACCCCATAGTGGTCACCTTCGAGTGTCTCTGATTTCTGACATGTATTGCAATACCTTATGTTAATATGCTTAGTTATGTTCTCTTATTTATATATTATCATAATTGATGACTTATGTTCATAAATAGTTAAAAAATGTACATGAAATATTATTTCATCATTGAATTGGTTGAACTCACCCCTCTATTTAAAATATTTTCATGTTTTTTTGTTTTCGTTAGCAGGTTAATCTTGACTGAGAGTTCCTACTTTCTTTATTTTTTGGTTGATATATCTAGCTTGCTTCCACGAGGCTTTCCTTTTAGTTTGATTTGATGTCTTAGACGCTCCACTATTACACTGTTTTATTTAAAGGTTGGATTTTGTTATGTAATAAATATATGGATTATCGGTTTTTTTTAATTGAAGATGATAAGTTTTAAACTCTTATTGATTTTATTGCTTTCAACAATATCATACTGTGGAAGATTATGAAATCATGCATGAATTTATATAGTTTTGATTTTATGATATGTATGTTTTGAGGTTTAATGCAGGTGGGGTGTCCCTACGACACCACTTCTGCCTTGTCGGTCACGAACCCAGGGTTCGGGTCATGATAGATATATTGATAATGTTATTATTATTTTTATCTAATTTGTTTGGATGACAAAAAAAAAGGTTAGTAGAGATAGATATGAATAGGAGCGTTGCTAGTTCTTTTGATGAGCATGAGCCGTTAGGTGCCAACCATGATGAGGCACCTCGGCACCCTTTTTAAAATCATGCTTGTCGAGTATGAGGGTGACTGACTCATAAAGAGGGTGTCCTTTCTGAGTAGGATATATACATTTGGAAGTATATTGGTCAGTGGAAGCTCAACCACAACATGTAAGTTCATTTTCTTTTCCTGCACGATAAAAAAATAAACAACAAAGGATAAAGTTTGAATAACTAATTTTAATGAACGAATGGAAATTCAGGTTTAAAAATTTTGAGGCTGCATATATAATAAAATCATTAATGGAATTGCATTTATTTTAATGGAGTCAGGTTTCTAAAAATCCTAAATGAAAGCTTATGATTGATGCTTGGTTTAAAAAGTTCAAGATTAATACATAAATAAATAATTATTTTTTTAAAACATTTAATTCAATTAGTTTTTTAATTTTAATAAACTAAATATTTTTATAAATTAACGTGTAAGGAAAAAATTTATTGGGAGAAGACTAACAACGTCATTATGTAAGATTAAATTCAAATTGTGATATTTAAAAAAATATTAAAATTTTAGTTCTCATTATCTTATTTAATTTTTTTTCTATGAATTAGGTTGCGTAATTTCTAGTATGAGGCCTAAAAAAAGTAAAGAAATATGCAAAAGATAAAGGTCTTCCAAGGTGGGAAGACAAGGCCATGTGGAGGGATTTTAAACCTCCGCACGTCTCACGGGGTATCTAGGATGCTTATATCTAGCACATGATGTTAGGGTATTTCTTGAGGCGGTCACAGTCCAGTTCAAAGAACTGAACCAATGAGATTCATGGTTCCATGACCACGCACATTGATAGAACCATTCAATTCGTTTTACATGCAAAACGGATGGTAAGATTTTGTTTTATATGATATTTCTTAAAAACAATTATTATATGAAAATGTATAACTGATAGTAGCTTCTTTTTGCAAGCTATAGTGCTTGGGCGTGATCTAAGATCGATGGAGCTTTTTATTGAAACCCACATGCATAAAGAGAATAGATAGAAAGAGGTACAACAACTCATGGATAGTCAAGCCCAGAAGTTCATGGTAAGTAGAATTTTAACATTTATTTAAGTTTTTTTATATATATTTGTTGACATGTTTTTTTATGAAACAAATAACATCCGATTGCATGAGAGATACGGGGATGATCCTTCGACTCATCCAGAACTCAGTCTAAATTTTTGAATGAGGCTGGATCAATCGGTGGATATGATAGAAATCGAGTTTATGGTGTCTCTAACATTACGACCAAGGATATGTAGGCAGGTCGTAATGTCTTGACCATTGAAATATCACAATCTAGATCGATCCAACAATTATCAGTCATCTAAATGATCGTACAAGAATAGGTTCAAGCTGAGATGACCTACCTTGGTGCTAAGATGACTCAATTTAAGGCTGAGACAACCAAACTAAGGGATAAAATGAATGTCATCGAGCAATTGTTGACAACTCTCACTAGTATTTGTGCTCAACCTCGTCACCCTCATAGTTCTAGCGAAGATCCACCTTCACCTTTTCTTCCAACTTTTGTCCACTAGATAGATAAGTTGTATTTAATAACATTTTAAAATTAATAAAACAAATTTGCCTTTTATTTTAATTTAATTTTGTTTTATTTTTTTAATTGTATTGTTTGTTTTTAACTTTTTTAAAATAATTATATATAATACTGATAAAATTTGAAATACTAACAGAATTACCAATGGACCAAGTCCCTCGAAGAGTTCTAGATAGTTGGAAAAACAATTACAAGTCTTACCACTGCTAGATGTAATTCTTTGATGGATTAATTATGTCGGTAATATGTATATAATCATCGATAAATTTACCAATAGTTTATTTTGTCACTAATATGCCATAATCACCTATGGATTTATCGAGGGAATTATTGCCAGTAAAATTTTTTGTTTGCCATGATAATCCCGTTAGTAAACCCCTCTATGATTATATTACTGGCGGAATAGAAATCACTGAAGATATGTTTTTTGATGACATGTTTATGTTTGTTATTTCATCAGTAATTTTATTTCCAATGGAACCTAGCAAAAGAAAGTACAAAAAGACTTGTATACAAAAGAGAAGTGCAAAAATAAAAATGACTGAAATAAAAGTTTCTAAAGCTAAAGGAAAAAAATCTATATTAGACTCATTACTTTTTATTCCATTTTAATATGCCTTATGATCCTCTTAAGAAGTCTAGAGCTCTATATGTAAAGTTTCCATCAACTGTTTTTAACCATAAAACTAGATGATGTAAGATTAACTCTAAAGTTGAATTCCAATCTAGCAACTCATCGTGAAAAATACCATAAGCCAAAATTATGATAACTTGACTTTGTAGCATGAAGTCTGTAACACCTATAATGACTTAAATTGTAGCATCAACACCATCAGATTAAAGCTTTTTTCTTTTTCATTAATAGATAAAACTAAAACATAACTACAAAATCTTAGGTCAGGATCCATTCGTGCTTGGGATAAAATGCAACAATAATTTTTAAAGAAGTTTTTTCCGTCTCACAGAACGAACTCTTTCAAAAGACAAATCACCACTTTTACTTAAAAACCAGGAGAAGTATTTTACCAATGTTGGGATAGGTATCAAGACTTGCTTAATACTTGCCCTCATCATAGTTTTGAAACATGGAGATTGGTTTCACATTTTTATGAAGGGTAACACCTAAAGATAGACAAATGGTGGAATTGATGTGCAATGGAACTTTTGAAGATAAATACCCTAATGAAGCAATGAAGTACCTAGAATTGCTAGCTAAAAATGCTCAAAATTGGGACACTATAGACATTTATGAGGTGCCAAGTAAAACCCAACCTCATACATTTAGTGGAGGAATGTACAACCTTAGGGAAGATCATGACCTCCAAGCTAAATTTGCATCTTTAGTTAGAAAAGTCGAGGCACTAGAATTGAAAAAGAGTGGTCAATTAAAATCTATTCAAGAAATTGTATGTCAAATATGTGAAATCAATGAACACTCAACAAATGATTGTCCAACTTTGCCTTCTTTTAAGAAATGCCTCAATGAACAAGCTCATGCTTTAAACAATTCCAAAGGCCCAATCATAACCCATACTCACAAACGTATAACCCTGGTTGGAGAAATCATCCAAATTTCAGTTGGAAGAGTGATGCACAAACTTCACAGCCACAGTTTCAAGCACACCATAATTTCCAAAATTCTCATGGATATGCACCTCCTTATGCTCCAACTCCTAGAAAAATTCTTGAGGAAACACTGCATGTATTCATTGAAAAGCAAGAGACAATCAATACTCAACTTGCTCAAACCATGACAGATTTTAAAGATACTCTTACAAAATTCACATCTGCTCTCGGTTTTCAAGAGAAAGGTAAGTTTCCATCTCAACCACAGCAAAATCCCAAGGGGCAATACAATACAAATACAAGTAGTTCTAGAAGTCACCACATGGATCAAGTCAAATCAGTCATTACTCTTCGTAGTGGTAAGGTTATTGAAAAACTCACTCTTGAACCTTATGAGAAAGATGATGAGTTAATCTCTGAGGGTAAGGAAGGGGTTGAATCTGAACATTGCAAATAAAAAACGGATTCCCCGCCAGTACTTCCATTTCCTCATGCCATGACCAAACAAAGAAAAGTCAATCATAACTCTGAAATCTTTAAAACTTTCAAGCATGTAAGGATCAATATACCTTTGTTGGATGCTATTAAACAGATACCTTCTTATGCTAAATTTTTGAAAGATCTGGGCATTGTGAAGAGAAAATTGGATGTGAAAAAGAAAGCTTTTTTAGCCGAACAAGTAAGTGTTATTCTTCAAAACAATAATGCTTTGAAATATAAAGACCTTGGTTGTCCTACAATTTCATGCTTTATTAGAGAACATAAAATTGAAAAAGCTTCACTTGATCTTGGAGCTAGTGTGAATTTACTTCCATATCCAGTCTTTCAGAGTCTCAATCTAGGTGAGTTAAAACCAACTTCTGTAACTCTTTTAGTTGCTGATAGATCTATAAAAATGCCTAGAGGAATGGTTGAAGATGTGTTAGTATAAGTTGATAAATTCATTTATCCTGTGGATTTTATTATCTTCGATACATATGCTGTTGAAGCATGTAATTCATTTCTTGTTATTTTAGGACGTCTGTTTCTTGCAACTTCTAATGCATTGATTATTTGTAGGAATGGACTGATAAAGCTATTATTTGAAAACATAACATTGGAGATGAATATTTTCAATATTTGCAAGCAACCTGAAGATGATAATGATTTACAAGAAGTAGATGTTATTGAAGAATTAGTTTATGATCAATTTGAATCCACCGTGAGTAAAACAAAGTTTGATGAATATGCAGATTTGTAAATGATTTATTCTCAAGAAGAAATCGAGGACAAGAAAGGCACCGAAAATGTTGATACGAATCTTTTGTCAAGATTGACAATAGATTTGACATCCAACATCATACCAATCGATGATTACTTTCCAAACAAATCCTTACTTTCTCTTAGTCCAATGCCTTGGTTTGCTAATCATATCAATTTTCTTGCAACAGGAGATTTGCCAGCTCACTGGAGTACCGAAGACAAAGAAAAGTTTTTGAACGAAGTGAAGAACTTTTATTGGGATAACCCTTACTTATTCAAATATTTTGAAGATGCATTTCGGACAATGAGGTAAGTAGTGTCATTAAACTTTGTCATTCTGAAGCATGTGGGAGTCATTTCTCATCAAAAAAAGACGACTGCAAAAATCTTACAATATGGATTCTATTGGCCCACCATGTTCAAAGACACACATGAGGAATTTTTATATAATCTTCTATTGACTTTTGAGACATATCCTAGTGGCAATGTGCATTATGCATTTCATAACTTATGACCCCATTTTTATAAAGAACATGCTCGGAATAGTCTTGGGAATCTGATTATAAAAGACCCTGTTTGCTAGTTTTTAAGAAAACTGGATGAGAAGCCCATCCTCGACCCATAGAGGACGTTAAAGCTGTTCTTGGATGTAAAACCAAGGGAAGATGTGAGCCACAATCACAACTACAATTTAAACCTTGATTTGTAAGAACGCATGTCTTTTGGTTTAATTAATAGCATAATATTTATGTTTTGTTGTTTCTTATATTTGTTTAAGTGTGTTTCAAGTTTGTCAATGTTCGTTGTTTTAGGTGATGTCTGCTATACTCTATCTTTCTACCTTATGACATTGAGGACAATGTCTTGTTTCAGTTGGGGGGAGAGGGTAGTGGTTGACAAAAAAAAACTAACCAGCTAACTGCTTTTGTTTTTAATAAAACCATTTGACAAAATTATTATTACTAGGATGGTAGAGTAAGGGGGAATTTTATTGACTCTTGAGACGCATCTTATTAAACATTTTCTAATGGTTTTTGCAATATTCATAACAAAGTCACACACACACTTTAACATATAATTGCGGGTTGCACATTGGATTATTACATTATTTATGTTCTTTTGTTAAAGGTAACAACTAAGGGAAAGGGATAGTATATAATTTGCAAAAAAAAAAAAAAAACAAATTGATAATATTGATGATACTAAAAATATAGATAAATTTG
>Ga0325410_1001654_pt1 | contig 24689 bp, 14 predicted proteins | sample PopdelMetagenome_16_FD_206182 | JGI IMG/M metagenome (GOLD analysis project Ga0325410, IMG submission 206182) | Populus deltoides microbial communities from Bellville, Georgia, United States - Xylem-PdIQD-R3 | ecosystem: Host-associated > Plants > Phyllosphere > Stem > Wood/Secondary xylem...
AAAAAAACAAAAATGGTAGGTATATAGTACAGCTATTGATTAAATTCGTCACACTTCACTCTCTGCAAAGGGACAGTACCTCTAATGTCCACACTCTAATGTCGGATTTTGACATTGATTGCACATGCTGTCGTAACTATTTCTGTTGAAGATTATATAATATAACAGCAGCAACCCTCAAATATCTGTAAAATAACACTAAAAATCCTAAGGCTTTCAACAAGTTGCAGTTTTTTTTTTTTTAATATAATCATCAAGAATATATTAAAAAAACCAACAGCTAAAAAATATACATAGACATGACCAAAAAAAAAAGATCTGCTACAGTTGCAGCTTTTGCTTTTAGAAAATGATGAAAAATGTTTTTATTTGAGCTTTACAAGCGTATAAAATATAGATTTGATTATATTTGCTGCCAAATTTGGATAAAGATGAAAACAAGATATAAAATATATATATATATAAAAAAAAATCATTTAATTCTTTATGAAAAAAGAAAGAAAGAAAGACTAGCATTGTGAATATGAAGTTGCGTGTTGGACATGTATAATGATTCGATAAATGTATTGGTTGTGCAGATAAATTGTGACATAATACTTTTAAGTGATCTATACATGTGATGGTGCAAGTAACCCTCACCTAGTCATCCACATTATATGCTGTTCAATACTTCTATTCGAGTATATATCTTAATGTATTTTTTTTAGTTTCTAAAAATTAAAGTGGACATCCACCACCACTCAATAGTATACACTTCAATACCTTCAAACCAATTATCTAGTGTTTGTGGCGTGTATAAATTTTCAGTGCAGAGCAGAAGCATTCATCTCTCCATTAATGAAACAACAAACAACAAAGCATATTTAATGTCGAGCACCAATCTCTTTACTAATAGTACTCATTTCTCTCCACTCACAACGAGTTCCCTCGTTATTAATACTTTACTCTCCACGAGGTAAACTAACATAATCGAGGTCTATAAATATCTCGGTTCACCAAGTAAGTTAACATAAGCAACAACACAAAAATAAATCCTCACAACTAGTCTCTTGACACAAAACAAAGCATACCACACAAGGCCACTTTAACATATCATATGTTGATTTGTACTTACTTATTTTTATCCAATCAATTTAACATGACACATGTCAAATGGCTTAACATGACTAATTTTACAAATATACATCTCAACAAGATTAAATAACCACATATCTTTTAACTAATGTTGTTAAGACTATATCAAGATGGCTAGTCTAGTCAGAATTGTTAATTTAGAAGTAGATGAAATGTACAATCATACCACTAATCATCTGACTTGTAGTTACCTTTTATGATATAATCATAAAAAAATTTAAGCATGGGGTTGAGAGTAAATAGTTTATTGACTCAAATATTGCACATAATAGGCAATTAAACCTTATTGGGCCATTTATATGTCCTTAACTTGCTTAACACTAAATAAATAATAGAGACTGTGTTATTTATACTAAAAACATCTTCTTTTACATCTTTTTTTTTAGCGATATGGGATGAATTTTTTTCTACTTCTCTTTAACATGATAACATCAATGTGATGTGAAACTATAAATGAAAAACTAGATTAGAGTAGAAGAAGTAAATGTGACCAAATAGGGACACCTTCATTTTTAAACAATAGAATATATATAGTGTCATTGGTCCCTTACCAAGTCATCCAAGAGGAGCACCAAAAGTTAAATTCATGATCGCCTAACATTTTCTAAGCTCTTAACCACATCTTTTACCATTATGTGTGCTGGGTTGTTTATTGTCATTCAGAGAAAGGATTTCGTGTGATATCCATCTCTAATAAAAAGTGACATGAACACAAGGAACCTTAACAAGTTTTATCACTTTTACAATGACCACAATCATGACACTGAGGAATGTCATACCTTAAAATAAAATATTAAAAGATTGATCTTTAGATAATACCATTAATAATTTATGAAGAAGTAAATGTAACCTAAAAAAGTAAGGGAAAATCCCTATTATGCACTACCTAAGGTCATTAATTTTTAAAAATTATATCTCTAATATCTTTTAAACTTTTGAATACAAGTGATAATATTTTTCCATGTCTTCACCAGAAACTATCCATAATAATATCTTCATATCTCCAATAAAATCTTCATATCAAGATCTCCATGTCTTTATTAAATTCTTTAAGTCTTTGTGATAACTTATCTATGAAAGGAACATAGATCCTTCTCCAGGTCTTTGTGACCACTTGTCTCTAAGTCTTGGTGATTACTTCTCTCAAAGCCTCCATAACCATTTATCTGTTAAAAGATTATTGATCCTTCTTTAGATCTTTAAGATGGTTCATAGGATACCTTAATTTAAATACATTCATAAATGCATACAGAAGCCATGTTATTTGACTTTTATATTCATCTTTTTATATTAAACTACCTCTTCTAACAATTCTTATATTTATGACATTTTTCCTGACAGGCTATATAGAAAGGATAAACAAGTCTAAAAACATAACATGTATAAAACAATAAGTGTTTTCTCTTCTTGTACTACTAATTAAGTCTTTCAAACATGATATTTTAAAAGACATGGGGGGCAAGTAATGGTGCATGAAATTAAAAGAACCTAGTTGGACCCAAAATAAAAGGCCCAATTAAGCTTGATTCTGAACTCAGTTGAGCTTAATTTAAATTGGCTCAATCAAGGCCTGCAAATAAAAAGAAAAGGAGGAGAAGAAGATACTCTAAAGTGGGAATAAAGACATAAGAAAAATGGGCATAAAAATTAAGGTGAGAAGAGAGGAAAATAAAGAAAGAATGAATGAGACACCGAGAAGACACCAAAACTCCGGTCAATATGTATTATGCCATTGGAAAGATCTTAATGATAGAATTTCAAAGACACCTTAGAAGCCTATCATTGGAGGTGGGGGTGAACCACACACGCCACCCAAAAACGATGGGTATGGTTCACATACTTGCGTGTGAGTTGCACGTGCTAGCTAATTTTTTGCTTCTTTTCTAATTCAATCCCTAAACTTTTTTTTCATTTTATTCCCTATAAAAATCCTTCCCTCCCTCCTTAACCCAACCTAATCTTATTCTACTTATCTCAACCGAACCTTCTCAATCCCAATTGAACCTTTTCCTGGCCAAAACCAACCAAAAATAGGTAAGAAAGGAAGAGAGAAGAAAATCCCAACCTAATTAAACCCTCTCCAAGCCAAGCCCGACCGAACCCTCTCCAACCTTGGCCCAACCACATTTATGTTACCCTTTCTTGCCACTATACAACCCCTCTCAAATTGTCTCAAACCAATCTTTTCACCAATGCCTATCTCAAAGTTTGACTCTACACCAACTGTTATAGTCTGACTACTATTTTAACCAATGGTTATTCCAAAGCTTTACTTTGTACCAACTCTCTTAGCTTGACTACTCTTTTCACCAATTGTTATCCCTTTCCTCACCATTATTTCCACCAATGGCTTATTCTCAAACACCAACCTACCTATTAATAACAAATATGACACACCAACTAATGACTCAACTTTATAAAAAAGTAAATATTGCTTATCATTTTTTCTCTCCACTAAGTCACAAGATAAGAAAGAAAGCTATGACAGGCTTTCTCAAGCTTGCACCTTACTTTACTCTCCTTGCTCAACTTACCCTCTCTTCACACACACATTTTACCTCTTTTACATTTACTAACTGAAGCCATAAAAAACAAGGGACTTGTTTTGCAAGCCATAAAAAACCCAAATCTAATATGAATTTTTTCATGACTTAATCAATATATTTGTCTCTGCCTCCACAATAAAATTGTCTCTTTTTTAAGTTTATTTACAATTTTATTTATTTACTCAAATTTCTCAATAATAAAAACACAACACCATATAACATATATATTGAATTACACATGGTTAAAGACTATACATGGAATTGCACGTGGCTACTTAATAAGTCTAGCTCTATGAAACTAGCACTTAAAAGAAATGATCATGCTGCAGAACTATTTGGTATTGTTATTAAACCAAACCTAGCGAATCAATCTCGCAACCTCCCGGCATGACTCCTAGCCTAACCCCTATTTAAAAATTAACCTGGGTGAGAGTTTTCTAGATGTGACCCAGTCAACCTAATGAGTCTAAAGAGAACTCGGATGACAGGTAAAATACATGGTTTGGCTTTAAAAAAATTCAAGATGATATTTTTTTTTTAATATTGAGACGATGATATACCAGATCAGCCCATGCTTCGCAACTTAACTTACCAAACCTGCGATCCAGATCATGAACTTCACTGGGTTTATCAACTTTAGTTTTTTTAAACTAAATTTTACTTAATGATATGATAACAAAAATATGAGCTTGCAAGATTGAGGATCAACCAAGTGTTAAGATATTTGTTTGAGACTATAATAATCTCATCAAAAACAAATCAAAATAAATTATAAAAATCAATTTAAAATCAATCAAATACTGAATGATAAAAAATCATATACTAAATGAAAAAATTAAAAATAAAATCCAAAAAAAACAATCTAAAGAAATGGAATTAAGAAATAGCTAGGAACTAATAGCTATATGTATTCTTTATTTTTCAATTCTTATAATCATTGAAGTGGGATTATATGTTAATGTAAGAATGATCATGTTGCTGAGCCAGCAATCACACGATCATGCAGTATAGTAGATTGATTAGAAGACAGTCAGGGCTTAGAAAATGATTACAAAGAAAATCTTGCAGCATGTGCGACGGAGGTGTCTTTGTCGAGTAACATGATATTTATGTATAAATATAAATGCAGATGTCTGCTCATATTATTATCTGAATTCTTTAAGCATCGATCTATGTATAAATATAAATGCATGGCTTTGTTAGATATCTGATTGTTTTCTTAATTTTGTAGCTGTACTGTAATGTAGATGATTGCTCAATCAGTGACGACTGAATGAATTCACCCAGACAGAAAATTAATAGCTTGCATGCCATCCATGCGAATAGGATATATCACTTTTGTCCATGTGGTTGATAAATAAGTGGAAGACAAGCCATCAAACCTAACTTTTGTGGGGCTAGTTTCTTCTCTCTCTCTCTCTGCGTGTGGCTGCTGGGGGGTTTCAAACCGACCTCCATGAAACCGAGAGTCAATTATCGCTCGCGTCTGTGCTGAACCTCCCAAGGGGAGGGGCGGTGGGGCCTGGGACCATGGTGGGGTTGATGAAATGATGTTGATCCAAAGCTTGCTGAGTTCCATTAGCAAATGATTGATTGCTAGGGATATGTTAATGTTCCCAGTTGGAATCATGGTAAAAAAAAAAAAGACGAGACGATAAATGGAAAATCATAGAGGTAGAAGAAAAGGATGTTAGAAAAATCGTGACAAAATCAGGATGAAAAGATTTTGCTTTTAAAGTTTCAAATCAGCGTAGCTCAAATGCTTCAGTCAATAAGAAGAACTTGAAAGCAAAATCATGATGGAAATTGATCGAGGTGAAGGATTTACATAAGCAAAAGGCTTTAAAAGCCCCCAGGCCCAAACACAAAAATACTAAAGATTTTAGTGTGAAAGCCCTCGCACAATTAAAAAGCTAAAAGTTTGACAAGAATATACCACTGGCTCGTGCAACCGTGTAACTTACATTGTTTGTGAATGTAATTTGTAGTTAATTTTGCCATATAAAAAGAGTTTGGGTTATAAATGTGTGTTTTGGTATTATATTTTTTTTAATTGAGAAAAAAATCTATATTTAATAAAATAAATTGATAAATAAATAAAAATATCAATGCTAATGAAAAACTAATTCAGGATCAAAATATAGATACATGTACAAATATTTTATTTTAACTATTTTTCATTTTATATTTTATTTATTTTTCTTTGAGATTTATTTTGGCTGCTACATAATAACAAATGCATAATATAAATACAACTTATCTATCTTCATTATAAAATTATATAAAAACAACTTAAAAGATTAATTACTATTAAAAAAGTTCAAATTAAATAACTTAAAAATAAAAGAGGATATTAATTAAAATTTAAATTAAAAAATAATAATTTTCTTTTTAAAAAAATATCAATATAAAATTCTATTTTGTAAAATTAAATTTTAATTTAACATCAATATATTTTTCACAGCATATCAAATATACAAGAACAAGAAAATAAAAACAAATCTCAACCATGCTAAATTCAATAACCGCATTAAAGAAAAAATAGATATGAACAATAAGGTGACCAAACAAGGAGAAACAAAAAAGGCTTTGCCATTCTAATAAAATCTTCACCAAGATTACATCACTAACGCTACTGCTACTCTCGAAGCCAAACACCCTTTGATGATATGAAGCTTTAAGCATTGTTCATGTAGGTTAGAAATAGAAAAGATTCCCAGATCAAGGCATATTAAAATCCCCCAAAAGTAAAAACACTATGAAAAAGTTCTTTTTTTTTCATCCCCGCATGAATTTATGAATACATCACATAAATGAATGCTCCACGCAAGCTTTTCGTTGCTGCTTCCACTAAATCTCCATTGCCGTAATAAAATTTAAGGCAAAAGAGTCAGAGTGGAAGGAGCAAAGAGAAGCTCGGGAAATGGACTGCCCTCCATTTAAGGACAATACTAAAAAAAAAAAAAAAAAAAGAGGGGAGGAGGAGGAGGAGGACTTATTCTGTCAAGAAGAAGACTCCTCCTTGTTCATCTAGCTACCTTATCCGGCAGAAAATTCTACTTTTATAGAAAATGTACAACTTTCAAAAGATACTAATACTACAACCAGTTGATGAACTGCTGCCTTTGTCCGTAGCTGAACTATGTTAGTTATCCAATGGCAAGTCAGTACACCCACTGTTGTCTGTTGCAGAGACCTTAGATGTCAAATATTTTTCACAATACCTTTTGGCCCTTTGAGGAGCAATGATCTCAAGAGCGTTATGGAGACATTTGCGATATGAGAAGTCCTCTATCGTCCCATCTGTTCTAACCAGTGAAAAGCAGCGTGTATCTTGATATTCTGGGTGGTTTATAACCTGTAATAAAGGATGGGAAAGGAAGCACCCTCAAACCTTGTGCACTTATGAAGATTGCTTATATTATTTCAACCACAAGATAGGGACAAACAACCACTTCAACAAACTAACTCATTTCTCTGTGCATATCTGTCAACCCAGTATGTAGTTGATGTTATATGTTAATTCAATCAAAACGAAAATAACTTCAACATTGACCAATATTTTATCAAAGGAATATGGAATACAACGTTTTGAACACTTTCAACAAAAGGAAGACTATTAGTGTGTGTGGGTGTATTTTTTTATTTTTTTTCTTAGAACAAGATACTTTCCAAAAGTAATTTGCAGGGAGAGATCTCATGAAATTGATATAGAAAAGATGGATTAAAAGAACTAATTCCTCTCAGAAAGTTGTATAATCCAGAAGCCAAAGAAGTGCCAAACATAGTTTCATGAAGTTACAATAACTCTACTATTGGTTTACGACTTCTTTCATGCCTACCAGATTTTAAATCTCAAGGTCATTACCTCCACAATATAAGCTTACACTGGAGGGTTTTCTAAGCCATGATACAATCTCATGGTTATCTGCTGTGACTGTTAAGGTTTTCAGTGTGGCATGATTTTTTAACCTTGAGTTTGTGATCATTTTCAACAACCTCAGCTAGTCAGAACCTTCGCAACTCTGGAAATTGCTATGTGAGGTACATGTATATGAAATCTTTATTCAAATATTTATATATTCCCATACCTATTGTTTCTGCATCCTGTAACATTTACACTGATTTTTACTGAAACAAACAAAAAAAAGGGAAAAGTTAAAAGCCAGTGTCGTGTTTGTTCCAATGCAACACTGGCTTTAATTTCCTTTTCTCATTCTTTTATCTTGTTTATAAGATAACTGAATCTGTCTCTAAACTTTAGTCATGCTTTAATACCATAAACAGATGTCCAACGCATAAGAAAACAGTCTAGTTATCCAAAACAACAGCACCATAAAATTAGGCAATGGAAACAGTTCTAATTATTATTATTTTCAAAGAGCTTTTGCAGTATTTGATATATGAAATCATGACTATCTTTACACAAGTCTCACAGATGTTTACATACCTTGATGTCTTTGGCTCCAATTCCAATCTTCTCATCTCTTCGAGGATGGAAATATAAAGTCATCATCAAAACAGACTTGTCACTCTCATTTAATTGTTGGTCTACAGAGTACCTACATCCACACCCATTTAAAGATTCATTAGGACCTTCCACTTCACCAATCTCTCTGAAACGGTGAACTACTAGTATCTCTTTCATTCTTTTGCAAAGAAGCAGATCTTATTAAATTGACATGATCTTGAAATAATCAAAACAAGGGGCATGTTGGGAATGAGTAAACACTTTATCTTTATAAGACCCACCAAAAGAACAGAATAATGTTTAGATCATTGACAATACTGTGGCTTTGGTACAGTGACAGGATCATGTATATTGATGTCAAGCACCAGCATGAACATAGAAAAACATGTATGAGTGGAAGAGAAAACGAACAATTCATAAATGGTTGATGGTTGCTGCAACACTATAGATACATCAGTCAAACCAGCTCCACGCTCAATAAAAATTCTGTTTCAAGAATATGCAAGAATTACTTCTTATATCATGTTTCTCCTCCGCCATTAACATATGCATTTTACTGCCAAAAAACTGGTGGAATGTTTGTACATTAAATGCACCAGGGAGATGGTTAAAAGGAAAAAAAAAAAGACCTCTCAACAAAAAGGTAATAAAGATGCAAATAATTTGCTGCAAGGGCAACAACCTTTCCACAAAGTAAGCAACAATCTTGAACTAGCACCACAAACAAGGCCCAGAATCTTGGCAAGATAATCCACATGGTAAGCATCACTCTTGAACTAGTAGAACATAAGTTCTTTCATTTGTGGAAAATGCCACAGAAAATGGAATAATTAAAATTGCATTGAAAAAAAATGTGGCATAAAAAAATCAGAAATGATGACATCAGAAATATAGATCTATCATGAATTCAACATCACAAGTATTGCATCAAACCAAGACAAAAATAGAAAAAATTCATTTGAGATTTAACTTACTTATTCAAGATTTTTCTCACTGTATAGGACATCCGTTGAATGTCATCATATGTAAGAAGACGCCGTAAGAATGATCTTGGTATACCCTCCTTTACTTTAAATCCTTTAGGGCCACAACCACCAAACTTGTGCAGAAACTGAGCTCCACATTTATCAGATTTATAGATTTGAGCATCCAGTACTCCAAACTCAGTATTCTGCTCAGTAGATATCATTTGGCTTCCCAGAAGGTTATACACATCAACAGGCTTTGAAAACTCTAAACCCTGATGAGTTAAGATGAAGCATAAAAACATAAGGGATTAGACAATTCTAAGAAACGTTGTTGATGCAAGGGAAAGAAACATGAGGACATCATTAATGACAAGGACTACAACTCCTATGTAAAGTTCCAGGATACATGTTTTATGAATGATAACCATTCAAATATTATTCACTTCCTCAAACTCCTGGAATCCCTTTAACACTCAAAATCGTTTCAGCAAAACCCTTATGTTCACTATGTAACTTCTTAAATTTTAGCTTCCCAAGAACTGGGAAAAGATACTTGACATCTAACCTCTTGTTAACTACTGCCTAGAGGAACAATGTAAAATCTACCTTTCCAGAGTATACAATATCAAATTGTCCAGTCCCAATGGCAGGAACCTTTCCCCATGCCAAAGCATCTATGCTTCCCTGGAGATCATCCACCACTCCAGCCTTAGCAGCCCTGATAAAGCAATCACCAGGATTCTAGAACAAATTTCAGAAACAAAACATGAATTATATTTGATTGAAAATATCAAGAAAATATGAAAGTGCGCAGCACAAAGCAAAGAGAACTAACAGAAAAGCATGCTTGCACAAAAGGCGTTGAGACAGAAGCATGCTCTCTTTGTCGTTTCAAGCCTTTTGCATTTAGGCCAACAAACTCCCCAGTAACTGAGAGACAATTTGCAACAAGAAGCAAATGTTCAGGAAGTACTGTCTTGCCAACATCAGACATTGCAGACTGCAAATTCTGTTTTCAAAATTGTGTTAGTAATTAGTCCAAGTGACAATTTCCATGAATGGTAGTTTTAGAAAACAATACGATGAGGTGACAATATATTCTATGTACATTGAGAAAAAATTTCCATCCAGCATCTATGCCATAAGCCAAACAGCATTCATGTATGTTATCTGGATGACTACGAGCCCAGTCAATAAGATCCATTATTGAGAGACAGTCATCCATAAGTTGGTTCCAGAGTCTTGTTTTGTCAGATCCTCTTGACATGTGAACCCTCAAGAAGAGCTCACCACGGAGACGATTATGAGATTTTGGTATCTTGGGCTTATCATTCCACAAAATGTCAACCTTTTGTATCTCCATGAATCCTAACATCAAATCAGAAATGTGGTATGTTATAATATCAACAACTTGTCCACTTACATCTAATCCAAATGATATATTATGTTCATGACCAACCTTTTATAACTGTTTCAAGAAGGAATGGAATCATTAGGTCTTGAATTGTCTCCAATTCTATGAATTCATTCTTGGAAGTTTCAACCATGGTGACAGTTATGCAAAATGTTTCTTTTTTTTCCTTCCAAGTGTCAGCTACAGTGCAGTACCTGGCATTTAATCACCAAGTCAGAAAGAACAACAGATCTCCATGCAGATTTTGAGAGGTTTTGTAAAGAGTCTAGCACCAAAAAAGGGCACAAGTGGTAATGATAAGTCATTATCTCATCCAAATGGAATACACTGCAATAATCACTGATAAAGAGTGGGAAAATATGCAAAACTTTGAGCCAAAGAACAAAGAAACCATGAAAGGAAAGGGTCAAGAAATGAAAGACAGGGAATGACCAGCAAAATGATTTGTTGATAGCAAATAAGTGGAAATAGGTTGAGGCACCAGGAAGATTTATAAAGTGAGGGGAAACATGAAGGGAATACAAGGCAACAAATTCCAATACAAAGCTTAAGTATATTTAGGCCACAGGTTCATTTGTAAAGCAAATTCAAAAGTGACCAGGAAACCAGAAAGTATGAATCCGGGAACGGGTGGGTTTCACAAATAAACCTCTTTTTTTGATATGCATTATTACTCTTAGCAATTAAACCAGGTTAGAGTGAACAAATATGAGAAAACCACAATCAGACATACGAAATAAACTCAAATTCAGGAAAGAAATTGTTCCTGGATATTGAGACAGTCAAGTTTTAATTAAAAAATAAAAATCCATTCCTTAGATGATTACATTATGGAATTTTTAGCAGTTTTACAGCTGCTAGGTCTACAATTCTACTTCAGTTTTAGTGAAATGACAAGAAAAATAGAACAAAATTTTAACAACATAATGCAGGTACCATAAATTGTTCTCCAGTCTCTAATTTGATGGGGTATTTAATAAAACCATAGAGCATACCTGCTTGTTATTTGCACTTTAGGAAAACGAGTTTTTGATTTACAATGCTTTTCAAGGGCGTCAATTATGTAGTGCACCTTTAGACTTCTCTTCTTTACAATTTCCTGAAAGGAAAAAAAAACTTTATGCAAGATATACCACTTATACAGATGTAGTAGAGGTAACCAAAATATTTAGTTTTATTACCTTGTATACATGAAAATGGCAAACCCAGGGACTAAAATGCATCCTGCCATCACTTTGAGGGGAAAAGCTAGTGCCCAAATACACATCAATTAGCAAAACAAATAATAAGCATTGTGATAATAATTATAAAAAAAATGAAATATTTAGAACAGTAAACTAGAAACTGACATTATCCTGACAAAAGAAACAATGTCTGAAAAGAGTAGTCTCTCTAAATGGTTCTGGACTTCTAATGCTGCATACTCGAAACCATGCCTCTGTCTCCCAAGTTTCTCAGACAAAAATAGTGACATAGTTTGGTGAGCACTATTCCTTTTCAGACCACACTCCAATACATTCTGTGCAATTTATCAGATGATGATTAAAAAAAAGTCGGAATATTCAGGGATAATAGTATAATAAATACATTAAGCAAACCATGATACCTCAAAGTGAAAATTGAAAAGGTTCCAAGACTGGGATCAAATAAAAGAAAAGGAAAATAATTTTGTGGCACCAACTATACGTGCACTTCTCAATTGATTTCATGAACTATAGCTATTCAGGCTCCATTTCCAAAGATTAAAGAATAAAAAATAAAAACATGCTTCTGTCACTCCAACTATGGATGTATTCCCCACTGACTTCATTAAACTATTTTCTACCATTTTAAGCTCCAGTTATGTATAGTCGATGTGTCCTAATTCCATAACTAAGTCATGGAAATACATCAAGTGTATCCGCATTCTTAGCTTCATTGGGAGCGGGAGGACAAGAACAAGTTCTAAGCACCCCTCTTAATAAAACCTCATTTATCTGTTTATGCTTTTGGGATGTGGCAGGGTCTATTCACTAAATTTTGGACATATTAAAACATCTTCATGTAGAAGCCATTCCTGAGCGCAACATCAAAAGATATGCTTGCAGCTGCAAGAGCAGTCACTTAATGCAAGCCAAAAAAAAAACGAGCTAAAATGCCAAATGGTAACAACTTGTCTCTAAATAACCCCCTCCAGTTCCCAAAATGACAAATTTTTTGTGAGTAAAACGTGGTAATGGACTACATGTACAGAAAGCAAGCTGATGGATGTGTTTACTGTCATTTGAAAGTGACCTTTGTAACTAAACTGATAGATGTGTTTACTGTCATTTGCAAGTGACCTTTGTAACTTGCAAAGCATAATAAAATGAAGCTTCCACAAACTTGAGAGGGAGAGAGAGAGAGAGAGAGAGAGAGAACCTTCAGATTCAGCAGAGGTGATTTTTCAAGTAGGCTGATTGGTTGATCCAGGGCACTGTATGCAGCTTCAGAGATGGCACATGCAGCCAATGGACCCACTGGCCGACCAGCTATCCCATCACTGTTATTGATCTCATCAACACTACCAGATGGATCCATGTCATTAACATTGTAAGAGAATTGAACAAGCTGATTCCCGTATGCATTTCTAACTGTTCCATCATATGCACCATGCAAATCACGCATGAAGAACATCATCCTTCGAAACAAAGTCCCAGGAAGATCAGCATTGTCACTGAAAGAGCTATCTCGGCTTGTTACTGAATGAACAAAACACTCAATAGGATTCAAGCCAGATAGAAAAGAACCTTCAACAACAGCATGTGGGATGTAGCGCTTGGCAGATTCAGTAGCATCATCAGCCTTTTGCTTATTCCAACCAGCACATGAGAGCTGATGAGGTATTCTGAAGGACAATGAAGCCAGTGCATGTTGCAAGCCTAGACACATGCTATGCTGCACTAATTTCAGTAGATTACCCTTGCTTCCTGCCTTAAACATAGCCAGAAATGAGTTGTCTTGACTAGCATATCTGTATACTAAACTTTGAATATCCCGAAACACTAGCCTGAAAGCATCAACAGAAGATTGACTGAGTGCAGCAGATCTTTGCTTCTCATAACACAAGCGCTCTCCATCAAAGGCCATAACACAATAATCCTCTTCACTGCATCCAGAAAGGAAACGCAATCGTTCAACATTGCACTGATCCTCTTCATTATTTCCAGTGAGGAAATCCCGACAGGAATCTACCATCAAATGTTTCAAGTTGCATGCATAGTCAGCATCTTGCAATCCATACCAAATTTCATCCATCATGTTTTTCCGTGAGTTAGAATCAGGACAGAGGTACAGATCAGATAGAGAAACACTCAAGCCCCTCATTGATAACCATTCACAAAGAACTCTCTGAGCTGCATGCAAGAAATCAAGAACCTGACCATGGCAATGTTTCACAAGGCTTTGGAATAGGTTACCATCAGTGTCCCAAAGCCAAAAGGACCCCTCAGAAGAAACAAGATCACCATCTCGAATGCAAACATTGCATGATGGAAAATCATGATCAAATCCTACAGGTAGGAGCATGCTGATCAACTGCTTTCCAGTCCAAACAAGAGCATTAGCTGAAGGAGCTTTAACTGCTGGCAACAGGAATCGCTCAGGTCGAAACATTTGCAGTTGCTGCAACTCAAAAGAACTTAAGAAAACATCATCCTCCAAAACCAAGTGAGCAGCAGTTAAACTATCTTGACTAAGAGAAAGAAGATTCCTGCCACTCTGCCAATTAGTTAACTGCTTATCCAAGGAAACAAGCTCAGTTAGCTCAACTCTGGTGTCAACTGATTGAGGAACATAGCCGTGCAGACAATCACCATCGAAATCAGCACGGAATGGGGGACAGCAGAGGGGATTAATTGCAAGAACCGAAGGCACTGGAAGGACTTTAACAGAGAGAGCAATGAGGGAGTGTTGATGTATGGATGGGGGCCTATTGATCAAGACCGTATCTCCATCATTAAGAGGTCTATAAATGACGTCGCCAAGACGAAGTTCTTTCATGTGACGAACACGAACCAGATTCCCTTCTCTGCGAACATGCATGTCACCCTTCTCAAAACGGCTTTTCTCAAAACAAGCATTCAACTTCTCCCAATTCCAAGCTGTGAGAGATTCTGAAATTTGCAACCTCTCAGCAATATGACAAGGTATGCCAATTTCGTGCAGCTGGAGATTAGGATCCCCTACAATCACCATACGGAATGAATGATCATTCCGTTTACCTAGAACGACATCCTTGATCCATCTCAAACCAGATGCGTTGTTAACATAATCGTTGCTTTTCTTAGGTTGAGCAGTCCAAGGATCAATATTTCCTGACTTGTCTGGGTTTAGCTGTGAATTAGAAGAATAAATTTTAAGAATAAAAGCACAAGATTTTTGCAAATATCAAATGATTCAAATCCAATACATTTTAGGTAAAAATTAATAAAGGAAGCCATGTCTTACTTTAGAAGTTTTCAGACAGTCCATGACGTGAAAACTCAACGTATTTGCTACCCCTCTGAAATCAACCATTTTTTTGTAAGCCCTAGTCCGTTCATCCTACAAGCACAAGGGGCACATGAGAACAGACATGCAATCCAAGACAACCAAGACAAATTAAGTGGTGGAAGAAACAGTTCTTACAAAGATCAATCGCTGCCCATTATAAAATGCATGTGTAACTTCTGTCACACGATGAGAATTTGGTGTTACTGGGAAACAATTGAGGAAAATTGTATCTGTCTTCAAAATAGACAGTTTTATGAAATTTGGATCAACATCTTTCAACATATGTCGAACCTGAAACAAGAAAGGTAGTCATCATGTACACATAAGCTTAGTGTAAGGCATAGATAACATAAACAAGATAGCAGCAATCAATTAAAAAATGCATAAAAAGAAAAATACAAAATGACACAACGACAGCAAGCTATATTTGTGAATCAATGAAAAAGCATTAAACCTGAACCCACACTAAGTTCCAAATAAAACTCAAAACTATGATGCATATACAGAAAAAAAATGAATAAGCAGGAATGTTGTTCATTATTTATGAATGATTTCTGAGGGTATACAAGCATACAAGGGCATTCTAAAGAATATGTGGACACCAGCTCCAAGAGATTCACGTACTTTAATGGGCAGTGGAATCATAAGTAACCTATCATTCAACCCATCTTATGTCCTTCACTCCTTAAACCTGAACACCCAGCTCTTTCTGGAAAGATACAAAAGAGATTAAAGGAAGCCATCGAACACCCCAACACCACCCACATTTCTCCTCCCCATTCTATTCTGTAACAGTGGATTTACAAGGAAAATCTTCATGATGACAACAGTTTTTAGTGGCAGCATAGCCATTAACAATTTTGGCACCAGCATATAAATCATGACATGAGGGCCATAACTCATGCAAAGGAAATGGTCTTCTTTCTGATAAACTTGATTTCTTAAAATAAGAAATAATTTCTGTAGCCATTTTTTGATCTACTTAGAATAGCCATATGACTCTGCCTATGCTAGACCTCACATTAAGCCGGATCTGCCATAGCATATCAGGACCCAGGATGTTGAAGGTTGTGATAAATTGACAGTCAGCATAAAACTAGCTGTATCATTTTAAAGAGATAGGTCCTAGTGGGAAAACGATTAATGGAAACTATTCAACTAATCCAGGAACAAGTGTTGGTCAGTTATATAACACCATAACTGATTACAATGAAATGCTAGAATTGTCACATTTGTAGATGTTTGGTACACTAATGGATCAGGCAGGAAACATCAAGTCAAGATATTAAATTCATCTCTCTCTGTCCTTGTTTAGAGTTTTCACATATGGTGAAACCATAACATACTAAAAGAAACGGGTCCTAGATAGATTGATGACATTAATTGAAGTGGAAGGTTAAAAAAAAAAATTGCATGACATTCAATTAGAAATATCGGGTGACTGAGACATCAAGATACGATAAGGCAATGCTGTGGAACCTGTGAATGTGATAGAACTCTTCTGTTTGGTTTTGCATTGGTTTCTTCCTCTTCTTCTTGCTCATCTTTTGGAAAAATATCCCAATAGTCAGCAGCCAGAATTTTCTTGAATCCTTTCTGGGGTTTTTTTGACAATGTTTCCCTGATCTCTGCTATAATTGCTGTTTTTCTGAAAATTTCTTTGGAGGAGACTTTGAATTTCATTGGTGGATACCAACCTAGTGAATTTCCCTGTTTGTAATACAGTGATTAATATGAAACCACATATAGGCAAAAGAAAGAAGATTGCATCAAGTGCTGGACAGACTTACAGCACAATATTTGCAGCCCTTTCTCTGTGGATTTTCTTTAGTTATCAACTCTGTCGCCTGAATACATGCACAAAATAGAAAAGGAAAAACATCAATAAAAGGAAGACCAGATCACCTGCAGTAGCTCACATACACAGCACCAAACACTGATGTTATTGTATGGAAGGAAAAGATGATCTATAATCTATCTTCAACCACAAACAAAAACAAATTTCAAGGATCTAGAACAGCAAGGGGAAAGAACCATCCCAATAGAAAAATTAATGCTTTCTCAAAGTTTTCCAAACCAAACCTGGTGATTCATTCAATGAACATGGTAAAACAGAAAGGTTTGTGCTAATTGCCAAATGCAAAGTGATTAGATGCCCTGTCCTAAATAAATTGTAAAGAATCTGTGCTAATGAAAAAATGCCAGGTGATTAAATGCCCAATCCTAAATAAATTGTAAAGAACAATATACTTTTTTAGATCAACCCACGACATAATGAAAAGCAAATTCATGTTGTGGATGATTAAGCCTCCCAAGAAAATTCTATTTAACCTGAATAACACCTAAATATTTGTTGTGCTTAACTGCTAAAGTTGTGCCCCACACAATTAAGGTTCTCTACTGATCTACTTCTTTCAAAGCACTTCTACACTTCAAATATTGTTATATTTGAATAAAAACAAATATAGCTTTGTTTTTTTATCCAAATCACAAGGGTGAAAGGAAGAAAAAACTCAGCACAGTATAGTCTGTGGAAAGTGGAATACATTACAAACGTGAACCTAGTTAATATACTTAACATGACGCTCATGCAGGTGCTCAAATCCAGATTTAACATATCTACATGAAATGCGTGCTTGTGTTAACATTCATTCTCACATGGATAGTTTTGATTACTAATTAAAGTAAAAGTGAAAATGGAGACAAATCTGGCAACAATCACAAATAAACATAGAAAAGAGTTTATCACAAGAGAAATAGCAAAAAGGAAAAGATTTAAGCACAGGGAACGAGGTACCTGACCTTGGCCAATCGAATAGATTTACATCCTGGGCAAATTTTATTCAGAATCTGTACAACTTCAGACAAAAAGTATGGATGTACTATAGTGTATGGAAAATTAATAACACCAAAATGACCTGAAAGTGATAATAATATATTAGCACAATCTACAGTCGCTAAAGATGCTAATCTGTCAGCAGAATTTAAGTCGACATCCACAATACCTTCACACGACTTTAAATCCCTAGAGCCACATGTGGAGCACTGTGAAGATGGATTTGGAAGTCCTAGCTTAGGATCAGTGACCTCACTTACAGCATCAATATTTAGAACTGAAAGTTTTTCCTGTCACAATATGACAAGATATGACAAGATGAATCAATTATTTGATATGAAAAGGCACTGCCTCGTAAAACTAGAAATATCAAACACCACTTGAACTTGTGTAGAAATTGGATGACCATTTTATAAAAAAAAAGTAGCGTGTCTAAATTTTGAAACCATCAGTATCAATAAATAAGCCAAAACAAGAACTCAGAATTAGCATTGGATGCCAGAAGAGTTTCGGAAACAAACAGAAGCTTGATAGAAGTAAATTTACCAAACTGAGAGAAACGATACACCTTAGGGGATTTGGAGAGTCACTGGGTTTATAGGGAAGAATGAATTCTAGAACCTCACTGAGTGGTTAACACACAGAGATATGAATATAAGATGTTAATGTTGCTATGGTGATCAAAGCTGAAACACCACCGTAAAGAATATTGCTGTGATGGCACAGCAATATTTAAAAAAACCAGAATCCAACTAAAAACGCATACCGTTTCTGCCTCAGTTAAAACACCAAAAGCTATCCCAGTTATCAGAGCAGATGGCACTTGCTGCTCTTCAGAAAAATCAATCTCCATTACACCCAGCAAGCTTATCACTTCAAATCAAGCAACCTGCAGGCCCCATGAGATCATAAGAGCAGGGAGGTGGGGGCAAGTGCAACAACCAGAAAAGATTAGAATAAAGTAATAATTCAACAATTTTTATAAAGGGAAGGAAACTTTCCTACGCAAAAAAGTTGATTTCTTTAAACCTGTTAGTGGTGTAGCAAGGAATCCTTGCAAGAGGTTGGGTCAACCTAAAAAAACAGCAGTCTAGGTATTAGGAAAGCCAAGGAAATTGTGTCATCAGCATATCTGAAGCCTTACTGAGAGACCTTACAGCTTATCCACCCTATTACTGTCAAAGAAATGAGCAAGAAGAGACCAAAAGTTAATACACCATCTATGGCTGATTTTAAAAATCTGAAAATTCAATGAAACAACATAATTCAAACATTTAGTTAAGATTGTTAAGTTTACGCATTTTGCTTATAAGAAATTCAATTATCTACTATACTGTCTTAAACTAGCAGCAGGTGTTTCGCATATATAAATGCATCAACTTCAAATGTTGGCAGTTACTCCCAAGCATGCCAAAGGGATGATTACATCTAGTTCATTCTTTTTCCTCTTCAGCCAAACTCAACAATGAAATTGCCTCTAGAGGCAAAAGATAGCGGCCGAGATAGCTTCTGGCTTTGTGTTATTCCGTGAAATTTAACTGCCGTGCCTCTGAAATATATTATGACCGCATTCAATGATCACAAGATCAGAGTTCACCAGATTTTCCACCATCAAAGCTGGCACACAAGCCTGGAATAAAACGACACTACAATGCAATCATAGCAAGAAACAGTCACTATGACCAAATTACTCAGTTTATGTTGCATAATGAGTAATCTTATGGCGCTCAACATGTAACTAGAGGCAGCATAACAGTTATGGGTCCATAACATAAATCAAATCACATGAAAAACAGCAACCACTTCTGACTCTTTCAGACTGGAGTCTCATACTCTTGCGGCTGAGAGTTGACGTCGCTCTTGCTGCTGAGAGTTGACGTATGGGCCCATGTTGAAACTAGTGTGTTGTCACTAATCACAACTTATACACCATAAAATTTCCATTGCATGGCACATCCAATTAAATGAAACGTACGTGTCACACATGCATCACGTCAATATACTCTGCAGTTTCATCCGTTATCCACACCTTTACTTATGTTTTCTCCTACTATCCAATGATAATAGCAAGTCAATCGATAAGAATGTTGGAATCGTCTGAAAAAACAAACAACAAAAATGCCAAAGTACCAAATTTACTTCTAGCAGATAAAAACATACATTATTGGATGCAAACATCCAGCAAGTCAACGAATCATAATCACAAACTCAATCATTAATTCCCTGCTTTCTGTAGTTTGGAAATTTTGGGGCACACCAATTAATTAATTATCCACCTAAAGAAAACATATTCCCTCCAAAGTCATCATAATTAAACACCTAAATTTATATTTCTTAAGAGAGAAAAAAAATGAGTTTGACAGCAATGATCCACTATATCACCCATTAATCAACTGGATGCACAACAAACACATAAACCCCCCCTGCTTTTGTTGGCTCAATGTTTCAAGTGAAAAGGCAAAAAGACTGTCGACCATGGTTTTGTAGCAGACTAACTCAAAACCAACAAAAACTTGCACTAAACAATCAAGATTCATCAAAATAACAACAATTCACTAACCACATTGTACAGAGTTTGACTTTTAAACCAACCAAACGAGAAATACTAACACATTCAGCAAAACCCTTGAATTCCAACAAATCCCCCACAATCAAAACTCGCATGCAAACACACTAAAACCCAAAAAAACAAACCCACATTCGAGAAAATCCAAAAAACAGGATATGATCATATGATCATGGTCACTGATCAAACAACCTAACAAACAAACATGCGGAATAATAATATATGCAATAAAACAAGACCTCAAAAGCTAAAAAAAACATGAGAATATACTAACTTTAGTTTGTGTAAAGAGAATGTACTATAATTTCTTTTGGTTCTTGATACAGGGGATTCTTTGCTTTTCCAGTGAAACAGAGGACAGTAGTAGGGAAACTGCAGGGCGTGTCTAATGGTGGCTAGCGAACATAGAAGGGAGCAGCAGAGTGGCTGAGCGGTGAATGAAGTGAGTAAGTGAGGGTAAGTGAGGCGGGGAATGGAGGCGCTTCACGCCGCCGATTAAGCAAACGACACGGCTCCGAGTTCAAGGTTTTCTTTTATGCCTTTCTGGGAGCAGACCGAGGTCCTATATCGAAGTGCTTCTTTATCGTTCAGTTAAAGGACTTGCTTTTAGTTTTAATTACGATTCTGTGACTTTTGGCTTTGCAGTGTTTGTCTTCATGAATTGAAAATGTGTTAAATTTATATTTTTTTATGATTTTAATATATTTATATTAAAAAAATTAAAAAATTATTTTGATATATTTTAAAAAAAAACTTTCAAAAACAAATTGTTAGATTTATAATGGACAGCAATTCTCTTGAGCATCCTTCCCCATCTGTGCTAGCAAAATTTATCCCTCTAAGTTCCACGTCACCTTTACATGATACCCCCTTGTACAATATGGTTTTCTCGACTTTTTTTTTTTATGAGAGATTAAGATTAGTATTTGTATTTTTAATTTATTCTACTTATTATTAGTTGGTTGAGGTTTTTTTCTCTAAATATGAGGGATTCTCAAATGAGTTTAAATCATTTTCTGCTCAAGCTTCAGGTAGGTCATCTGATAGATTCACAAAATAATCGTTCTTCTGAGGTTTTTATAAAATCTAACCTAAAATGACAGCACGAGAAACAAAGTCATTTATTATGTGAATCAATACCTCTGGTTGGTTGAGTTAGATTATTTACTATGGATGGTAAGGAGGAGGAGGAGGAGGAGGTAGCAATAAATTTGCTCGGAAAAAAAGTAACTAGTTGTGTAGAAATTAAATGTGGTGAGTAAATTGGTTAGCCGTATTAATGGAGCACGTATTAAGAAATTGCAAGAACAGCTTGGTTCAGGGGATTGTTGGACGAGAGTCACCATTGGTGTGCAGAATCGGGGCCTGATTTGGCAAGTTCACAGTTCTTTTTTTTTATTATTATTAATAAAAATGTTCGAGCGCATATTTCGATTAATCACATGAATTCTAAAATTAACGATTATATAAACTTTCAATAGTTATTAAAAAAATAAAACTCGTGATCATTGAAGAGCGCAAGTTCACAATTCTCACTATGGCTACGCATGTGTCATGGATTTTTTTTTATTTTAGTTTTTTTTTATGGTGTCATGGAATCTGGATTCCATGGGTACATTATTTGTTTTTCCATGGTGAAATAATTAATGTACAAGCTCTCAAATAATTTGCTTAAAGCTTCCCCAACTGCGAGTAGATGGTAGAACAGTTTGTATGGTTTCATTGTAAGATTTCAATATTCATTGAAGTTGAGAAATTTAGCATGGCAACAATTTCCAAGCACCCATCAGATCCTCGATCCTATTTTTAACACGAATCAAGGAAAAACATGCAACATCTCATAAAAAAATTCTATATCATATAGAAAATGGAAAAGAATCCCCATGTTTTCATGCAAAGAAGACTTAAAAGTAGAGCAAAGTCCAAAAGAATGTGGTAAAAAAAAGGGGGAAGTGGAGTACCTTTCTTATTTCTCAATATGTTCCTTTCATAGAGAATCCAACCATCCTCCTCGCACCTAGACAATATCCTCGTTAATTTGACTTGAAATAATAACATTCACAAACTCTCGGTGGCATTGTTTATAATCAGCTAATCAACAAATCAAAATATATTCATTCTAATCTTTATACTGATTCTTTGTTCGAAAAATAACTTCTATGATCTCTCCTGTACATTGTCTTCGGCCAGCTCCTCAATACAACCAAAACTTGTTGTTTATGATTGCTTTATAATTTTAACTATAAAGAGAACTACGCCATTAAAATTTTATGTTAAGATTTCATTATAATCCGACGGTCGGATCAAAAGTTATATATTTTAATTAATATAAAGTTGTATATCATAAAAAAAAATCTTCATTCATTGTTAAAAAATCATTTCGACCCAAAAACTTTAAGTTATTAGTTGAGATTCTAAAATATGATTCATATTACTTTCTAATATACCTCCTTAAATGAAAGTTTTTTAGGCTTGAAACTTGTACAACCTCAAATCACCTTGTGTTATTAATTTATTTTAATTAGCATAGAGAATAAAGATGGTGAGATTCGAACTAGTGTATTGTTTGGTCAACAAAAATTTAATATTATATCAAAGAACTATCTTAACCTAAAATCTTAAAATATCCTTGAACTACTGTATTGTTTCCATCTACATCAATTGTTGTCATTTAAAATCCTAGTGATGGGACCAATGATGGTGTGGCCCACATAGATATGTTGTGTTAAGAATTCACGATGAGGCATCCTGCACAAAGATATTGTGTTAAGGACTCGTGATGAGGTAACTTGCACGGAGGTGTTAAAGACCCATGATGAGTAGCTCACACACTAAAGGATATTCTTGATGGAGGAAAGTTTCTAACAACTCGAGGATGAGTTCTTTCCATTATAGAAAAACTAATGTAAGAGCTTTTTTAGAAAAATAGATATTTTTCTTAGTTATTTTCATTCTTTCATGTCTTTACTTTACAAAAGACTATCACAATCCCTTTATATAGCGCAAAACAAAATAGAAAACCCTAATAATAGTAAATAGAAAAAACAAACTAGGAAAAAAATACTCTACTCATACAAAAAAAATCTAGGAAAACATCACAATAAATAATAAGAAAATAAAAGTAGGAATAAATAAAACTAACCAGGAAAAATATCTATTTTTCTAAAAAAAACTTATGCATCAGTCCCTTCGAGTTTAAAAAAATTTGTCCACGAGCTCAATATTCAGTTAGAAATTGTCCTCCATAAAAAAATATTATTTTGTGAACTATCTCATCTCAGTCCCTAACAAAACACCTTTGTGTGGGATCGCTCACTGTCTATTCTTAACACAATATCTTTATACGGGGTATCCCGTTGTGGCTCCAACCATAAGATCTCAAATGACAACAATTGATATAAACATAAACAACACACTAATTCATGAATGTTTTTTTTTTCTTGAGAAAAAACCTCCTCATCCCCTCTTATACAATCATGTCATGTTTCGAAATCTTTTCCAGCCATGGTTGTTTTACAACACACAACTAAGCAAAATAATCAACACGGATTATTGGGCTCTGATACCAATCAATGCAGACAGGGCAAGGGATAAGGGATTTATTATGAATCAATTTCTCAAAGACCAAAAACACTATAAATATAGGAAAACTCTCAAAATAATTAATTTTATTTCTTAATCTCCTCACTTGCCAAAAAGGTTATTACAACTCTTTATATAGGAAAAAACTAGAAAATCCTAATAATATTGAATAAAAAAAATAAACCAGGAAAAAGTATTTTTCTCAAATACAAAAAAAAATAGAAAAACATTGTAATAAAGAATAGAAAATACTTTGTGAATAGTTATATATAAACCTGATATGCATATTTAAAAAAAAACAAATTATTGAGAATAAAATATTTATATTTTAATTTTTAATTGCAAATTGTTTGTACATTATTTTCAAATTAATTATTCCTTTATTTTCGCATACAACCACATAAAAATTATCAAAACACATGTTTTTTTTTATTGAAATTTACTTTTCAAACCATAACAATTTATTATTAAAAGAACCATGGTATGAATAAAAAAGATGTGTTATTATATGTAAAAGAGAGAGAGATGCATAAACAAAGAAAACGAGTTTTAAATAAAGAAAATTTTGGCAAAAATTAATAAGAAGTAAATTGTTTGCCAGACACAATGGTATCATAAAGTATCATATTGTCATGAAAATAATTTGACATTCATGTATCG
>Ga0325410_1001655_pt1 | contig 24687 bp, 18 predicted proteins | sample PopdelMetagenome_16_FD_206182 | JGI IMG/M metagenome (GOLD analysis project Ga0325410, IMG submission 206182) | Populus deltoides microbial communities from Bellville, Georgia, United States - Xylem-PdIQD-R3 | ecosystem: Host-associated > Plants > Phyllosphere > Stem > Wood/Secondary xylem...
CCGCCCCATTGAGTTAATGAAATCACTTGAGAGCTCCGATCATTTTCACTCATAAAGTATGGCGATAGACGATTCAGTTTATTTGACCAGTAGTGTATAAGATGTTCATTATGGAAACAAGGCTGCTGCTAGGGGTTGCCATGCATGTCACCGGCGACTGCCTCTTTTTCAGGCCATCAATGGCCGGCATGCAGTAGCATCTCTATTGGCACGTGAAGCGCACAGATGAGCTACATGAGTTAGTGATGAAAGGCTGCATGACTCCGATTGGTACCTGCTGGAGAATAATCTCTAACCAGACGGCAGATTTTTTTAAATGGTTTTCTTGAGATACCAATTCGTTGATAAATGAATCACAATGTGCTAGCATTTCATTCATAGGGGAAAATTACCTAGGTGTGGAATTGTTGTCTCAGGAGGAACGCGTTGTCACATCAGGTGTGGAATCAGCTACCTAGATGGGCACCCACTATTGATCTATCGAATTAAATAATATTTTTTAAATACTTATTTAAATAATTAACGAGATATTAATTTCTTTACTTATACAACGACCCCACAACCTGGTACATTAATAAATTTCATGATACAAATAATTTCTTTGTTTTTTTAAAAGTAAAGATATATTTTTATTCAGTTGAAGAATAAGTTGTGTTCTCTTGTTAAAAATTCTTCAAACTCATAGCAATATTATTTAGAGCAAAATATATATTAATTGCTATTTATTATTTTTTAACATTTCATTGAAAAAATCTTAATTCAAACAATTTTGAACTTCTAGTTTATCTTCTCCATTAATGGATTTTATAGCCAAGTATAAGATATCATTTACATCATATCTCTCTCAATCTGTGTCTTAGAACACATGTCTTTGGAGGGAGGTGTTCCATTTAAAATAGATAAAAATCTAACCTTAGATTCTTCCACACTAAAGCTATTTTAACATCTAGTCTATATGCATAGATTGAAACACAATATATAAGTTGCTTCTCCTAATTTTTTTGTAGAGAAATTCTTGAACAATCAAAACTTTAATGATTAAAGTAAATATATGTCATTTCTAAATATGTTATCTATATATAACATTAGAAAAACGACACTATCCCTACTGATCTTTTATAAACATAAGGTTTATCTATATTTTTAATGAAATCAAATCTGTCGATTATACCATCAAAATTGAATATTCCTTATCCTTAAAGCTTGCATAGTACATTTATACATTGCATTTCATGTTAGTCTTTCTTTTAAAGACTCACTTAGATCCATTGGGTTTTATTTATTCAGGTGGATCAACCAAGTTTCAAACTTACATGAAGTTCATAGCTTCAAATCATTTCTTGGAATAAATATCATATATCTTACAAGTAATTAGTAGGCTCATCAATTATTAGTAACATGTCATTCATAATTTTCATGAGAGGTTCTTATCTCATTAATATATGACATATCTTATCAAATTTTTAGAGATTTTGTGTTTTTTAAGGTTCAAGCTAAACATTCAATGTTTTAGCCTTGAGAATGTATTTCATTTGGATGTAGTATTCCAAGAGGTGTAGATAATTTTTTTTTAGATGATCTTAGAAATATTAACCACTTAGATTCAATTGAAGTTTCTTAATACTTATTTCAATATGTATTTTAATTTTATTACAGTTTATATTGATCATGAGAACTTTAAATTTAGGTATATACAAACCATTCGCATAATTACCAGATTCATAAAAACATCATTATTATAAAAGAATAACATTTGTCCTCAATAATATATTTAAATCCATTTAATATTAAATAAAATGGAAATAATATTTTAAAATACTGAAATAAAATAACAATATAAAGTTCTAGTATCAACCTATCAGACAAAATAAAATAAATAGTTCTTACAACTAATGCAGCAACCCTTGCTTCATTACCGAGTCGTAAGTCCATGTTGCTTTTAACTAATCTTCTACTTTCCTTTAGTTCCTGCATGCAATTATAAATGTGAAAACCACATTCGATAGCAAATACCAAGAACTATAATGCAAAGTAGTAAGATAATTTTCAATTATAAACATATTTGAAGTAGAAGCTTCATTAAGCTTATTTGCCTTCACAGTTGCAAGGTGGCAATTCCTCCTCCACTATCCTTCTTTGCCATAATGATAACAAATGCCCTTGTCTTTCTTGATGCTCCTAGTAGGGTTTTTTTTTTTTTTTTTTTTTTTTTTTTTTTTTTTTTTTTTACTTTAGAGACAACACCCTTATTCTTCTTATCCTTCTTCTTAGACATTCTAGAAGACTGAACTAGAAGAACGAGGTCTTTTTCCTTCTTAAGGGCCCTTTTAGCAGTTTTAAGCATATTAAACAATTTTGGTAATGTACTATCCAACTTGTTCACGTGATAGTTCATAATAAATTACAAAAAGCTTTGGGGTAATGACTGCAAGATCAACTCAATACTTAACTCATGGTCTATGACAAAACCCAATTGGTCCAATTTTTCAATATAGCTAATCATTTTCAAAACATGGGTGTTCATTTAATAACCCTCTGTTATCTTGCAGTGGAATAACTCCTTAAAGGTCTCATACTTATCTTTCCTACTAGCCTCATCAAATAATTTTTTGAGACGCATAATCATAGTATGAGCATTCATATTCTCATGTTGTCTTTGAAGTTTAGGTGACAAACTAGCTAACATCAAACTTGCAGCCTATTCATCATCATCAACATAACGCTGATGTTCATTCCTAATTTCTTCTTCAGCATCCTCAACAGGGGTATTTGGAATTGGATTTTCAAGAACATGCAATCTCTTTTCTTTCTTGAGAATAATTTTCACATTTCAGTTCCAATTCAAGAAATTTGGTCCAATTAATTTATTAACATCAAGTATGCTTCGTAGAGATATGTTACTATTCATTTTGATCTACAAAACTATTTATATAAAGATAAAGAGTATTAGTTTCATGCACACATATTTAAATTCTAAATTTAGATAAGGTCTTTAATCTTAATTTGATCTCCCACTATTTTCTTGCAAATTAAGAGCCCTCTCTATTAATTTAGGAAATCTCGTTTAGATTCATCCAATGGTTAGGATCCCATTTAATTTATCCGACTTGAATGACTCAACAAATCGAAATAAATTAAATTAGGTAGATAACATAATTTATCAATTACATCTCTATGTTACTCCTAGATTAGTTAGATGACAACTCTTTGTCTAAACATATCATATATGTTTTTCTTAACTAATGCCTCTAATCTCATATGATCATAGGTGAGTTATCCAAATTATATAGGTTAGTTAAGTAGAATCTAATTTAATAGCATTAAACATATCAATTAATGGTAACTTTGAGTGACTTGACAAATTATCCATGAATAAAGCTCTAGTTTTATGCATATAAAATTAAACATATCTAAGCTAGCTCCTTCGAGCCATTGAAGAGAATTAGCTGGTCAAACCCTAGGTAGTTGTAGCAAGTCTTTATAAGTCCATTGCAAGCATTTTGGTTGTAACCTTCATCACCATTTCTTTTTTCATCTTAGATTACATAATAATTCCTATCTAAATTCCTATATTTCTTAATTAAATAACATTTACATAATTAATTAAGAAACCTCGAGTTACATTCGAGAGGAATTAGATGAAAAAAGAATTACAACCCAAAATAAAAAATAGAGATAAGGCAAGACTTGCAGAGCCTATTTAATAAAATTACAACCATTCAACCATCAAATGAAAACACAATCACATTGGTATTTAATATCCATAATCATCCATCATGAATAAAAATATATTAATATCATGATAAATATATTGCATGCTTCAATTCTAATTATTAGTTTTATGTGCTACTATAAAATAATATTTCTAACACTTAGAAATATCCAATCAAATCTAATTTGATAATTTTCCAAACAAAAATTCCATAAATTTGTTTTTCAAAATTTAATAAGAAAATTAATCACATGAAAATTATTATTAATATCCTAAAATAATTTAGGATTAATTAAATAAAATTTTCTGGATTAAAATACTCTCATTATTTTAGAAAAAAAATATTTTTCTAAATATTATTTAATTAACTAAATATTAATCCCATTAGGATATCATAAAACTTTAAAAAATTGAACTAAACAATTTAATTCATTCCTAATCCTATTAGAAAAATAAATTATTTAATTAAAATAATTTAAGGTATAAAATCCAAATTTTATTTAATTAAAAATAGTTTTCAATTAAATCCTAATTATATTAGGAAAATTAAGTCTATAATTAATTTAATTTAGGTTTCAATTAAAATAAAATCAAAAATTTATTTGTGGGGTTAAAAAGGCATAAATAGGAGGATAAAATGTTATTTTATATTAAAATAAACCATATGGTCATAAAATAAAATGGGATATTAAAACCATCTCCTTTTCCCTTTCTTCTACTATGTGCCGCTGACAAGGCACCTTGCCCTTACCACCGGTGTGCTTTCTAGCGGCAGCTAAGGCTACAACTACCTGCAACCATGCATGGTGTAGCCCTCGTGTGCTGCATCTGTAGCAGCGGTAGTGCCCAGCGTAATCAGCATAAGCGTTGCGCCAGGGTGTTGCTAGCAGCGACAACGTCCAATGCACTTGGTGTTGCCACCCACGACAATATAAAATATAATCTATATGTTAATTATATTTTAATTCTTAATTTCTAAAATATATTTTAATCAAGTTATACTTAATTAAATCATCCCAATTTAATTTCTGATTAGTGGTTCTTAATGTGTGTGACCCATTAGGTTCTTAATATATTGGCCCAAATATAAAATACAATTCTAATTAAATAGAATTAAATAAATTAAACAATTTAATTTATTATCAATTCATCAATTGATTAATTTATATTTGAAGATTAGGTGCATTGTTTAGCAACGTGTTCTAATCCTCAAAATATTAGAAAAGTTATTAGTGGTTTAACTTAATCTTTTAGTGACTGGTTTCTCAGTGTAATTAATATTATTTCATCAATAATATTTTGATTTTATATTAAAGCATGGAGCATGTCTGCTATGTTAAATCATATTTGCTCTCTACATAATAACCATTGATTGTTTGAATAAGATTTGAAACACTTTTCAAATCTTTTTCCACCTTAGCTAAGGATTTCTCAGTCAATGCTATTTGAGAATAGATGAAACATTTTATGTAATTCACCTAGGGTGATGAATCATCTCTTGATCACTGAAGTACTTTCATATAGTTCATGTTATATCAAATGTCTTCCCTTTCGTTACCTCAATTAAGATAACATGTAATAGGATTAAAGTATAATATTCTCTATCTAAGATAAATTAGTGATTTCAATTCTAAGGATCACTTACACAACCGTGTCATAAGCCTTTTCAAAGACATAAATGATCTTTTTATATGGAATTTTCATACGGGTTAGTTCAGTGTATATGTTTTATAACAAGCACCTACATATTAGTTCTAGGGATCCTTTATATCTCAGTTAATGAGAACAACTGCTTCTTTTCATAAAAAAAATATAAAATGTATCAGTCTCTATGACTCTAATGAATATGTATCAGTCTATGAGAACAATGTTTTTATGCGATAGAAATCCTATAATTATAATAACTTTATCTTTTTTTTAAAAAATATTTTTATCTCATAGACTTTATTTTTATTCTAGATTCATTAATCTAATATTAAAAATAAACTGAATTTTTATTAATAACAAACATATATTTATATAAATATAATAATACTAACTGCATAGCATATTAAATTAACATCTCCATCTTCGGATAAGACATCATTGTTTTCGAGGAAGGAGATCGATTTCAAGATGGGTCAATAAAAGGGAAGTTGTTTCCGGTGGTGGCATGTGGTTGATTAGTGAGGGAAAATAGATGTGCAATAGTTCAAGGCCTACGGTGATTTGGGTGAGGTTAAATGATTATTCTAAGCCGATTTGAGCAGAATAAAATTAAAATTATCCCAAGTTTTACTTGTCGAATATATATAAAAATAAATATATTTTTTAAATATTTTAAAAAATCTCATTTTATTCAAAGCCCACGTTCACTTTAAACCGGCGCTGTGATTACTAGGAAGGGGAAGATTGTAAAAGGGTGGGGTTTCAAGTGGTGTTTTTATTTCTGACTGTCGAGATATTATTGGTCTATTAAGATTGTGATATTGATGATGAATTAAAATATTTTTTATTTAGAAATATATTAAAATAATTTTTTTATTTTTAAAAATTATTTTTGATATTAGCACATTAAAATGATATGAAAATATAATTTTTTTAAAATAAAAACTTTTAAAAACATGATTTACACCATGTTCTTAAACACTTTTAAAATGAAGATGGCTGGTTGACAATGCTACAGTAGTAGTTTGGCTTGGGGACGATCAGTGGGTTGTGGCTGGCTGAAGTTTCAGAGCAGGAAGAGAGAGTAAGATGCACATTTTTCTTTTTTCTTAATTGTTTTTAATTTGGCGGCAATTTCTCTATTTTAAAACAATAAAAGTCCTTATTTAAGATATAATAACAATTTTAAATTGTTTTGATGATTTTTTTCCTGACAAACAACATTCAAGATGTAAAGTATTACACAACATATAGACCATGGATGTAAATTACAAAAGAATAGAGAGTACAAAGAATCAATGTAATTTATCTTCAAGAAATATATCTTAACTAGTTAAGTGTTAGATTTATTCTTTAGAAATTATCAGTTCGAGTCTTACAAATCTCAGAGTCACTAAAATCTTATATAATCATTAACTTCAGAACTATAAGATTAGTTAAGGTACACGTAAACTTATCCGAATATTTATATTAATAAAATAAAAAAAATCAATGTAATTTCTTCAATTTAAAATCATCAAGCAAAACTTAAATACAGAGAAGGCAATGAATTTACCAAACTGAAGAACTGGGAAAAGCTATTTGCAATAATTTCAATTGGGCAGTTTCATTAGGAATCTTTTGTACAAAGCACAATTATTGCACTGAGAGAACACAGTAAAGTTTTTGAGTTTTAAAAGTGAAGTCTTCATCGCAAACTAGTTAAGGTCAATTCTATTAAATTGCCGCGAGCCACCAGGGCCTCGCCACTTTTTATCATCTTCTGCATTCTCCTGCTCCTACCGACCGCCTCTTAAACCTCGCAATCTGACCTAAACTTTCACCCATTTGCCGTTTTGCTCTCAAGTGGTAGACTTTGTCATCATCGCATTTGAGGGTGGATTCCTTTCTTCGATGACTGTGTTTGTCTTTCATCGGATTTTATGTTTGGGGGTGAGACAATCGAAATAAATTGATCGGTAATAAATTAAATTTTGTTTTGTATTGTGAGATTTATTAAAAAATTGAATTTAAAATGTAATTTTGGTGGAGTGGTTTTTATATGTTTTTTAATTGAGTTTTATAAAACTCTGTTGGTTTTTGCATTTTAAAAATATTTTTGAAAAAATTAATTTTTTTATATTTTTTTTTGCTTTAAATTGATATATTTTTGTTGTTTTTAAATTATTTTGATGCACTGATATTAAAAATAATTTTTTAAAAATAAATAATTATTATTTTTGATGCATTTTCAAGTAAAAATACTTTGAAAAACAACCACAACCACAATTTCACCAAATATTTTATACATATTTTTTTACTACACATAAACTCCACCTACTATTTTTACTAAACACAAATCCAACTACCAACAGCTAATCATATCTTTTTAAACTTATTAAAAAAAAAAAAAAACCAAACACACTTTTCATCCTGCAACTTTTCAACCTGCACATATCTGCATTTCAAAAAGCACCACGGATCTCAACATAGCTCACACTGAATTTCATTTCTAAAAGTAAGAGTTGCTCAGAAAGACAGTTTGATTCAGACCAAACATTATTTACTGCTCTGTGAATGGCATCACACACGTCAGATAAAGGCTGTTGGACAAGCTCGGAAACATCAATATAAATTAGGATATATGATTTTGCGTTTATGAGCAACACTCAATAAAATGGAAACATGAATCATGATCTCAGTATATTTTTCACCACTGTAATGTATGAAACAAAAGGGCGTGGGTAGGCCTATTCACTTGGCCATTTTGTTTTTAATTCAATGTATTTTTAACCTCTTAAAATTAAACAAAAATACCCCATTTTATGGTTTGTTTGTTTTTAAAATATTTTTTTAATTTAAATTGAAAAACAAAACTCAATTTGTTTAATGAAACTTTAAGAAAAATCAGGGTTAATTTTTAAAAGTTCCATGTAACCCTTTTTAAAAAAAAAAAAAAAATAAAAGGGTTGTTTGATATTAAAAAAAAAAATTCTCATGCACCTGGTTAGTGTATAATTAAATAAAAAATAATTTTAGAAATAAAAATATGCTAAATTCAATGCGATGCATGACCAGAATTACGAGTTTAACATGTTAACATTGGAGTTTTATAAGAATTAGAAAATCCTAATTGGTCTTTCAGAGGTTTTATATAAAAGATTCGTCATGTAATAAGAAAACTAACAATCATCTTATACATCCTACCTAAGATAAGTTGTATTGTTATTTTTTTTAAAAAAAGGTGTTTGTTATGCTTGGGGATTGCCTAAACTAACATGCTTCTATTTTAAATTGAAACTAAAATATTGATTTTGGATTTAGACCTAAAAACAGTCTGACCACCACTTTTACAAAAGACAAGAATTAGTCCTGCAAGGATGGTGAGTAATCGATGAGCAGGAGCCCATTTCTAGATTATATTAATTGGAATGAGCCTCCTTCACGTTAAATTAATTAAAACAGGTTCAAAGACTAACACTTACACTCAATGAGCCTATGTGAGATCATGTCGACCAAGCCCAAACTCGCTCGCAACATCAAGGAAAATATTCCAAACACTAGAAACAAATAACACACATCAATCTAACATAAATTTGTATTTATTAATTTAAATGCTTGATAATCAACATCTAAGGATAGGAGTTGAGAATGAGTCATCTAACCCTAAATTGAATTCTTGAGATAAATGATAGCAAATGCACAACAACTAACACAAACGTATATGAAAATGATAAAATATGTACTCACTAATTCAAATACCCGGTAGTCAATATCCAAGAATAGAAGTCAATAATAGGTCATATAATCTTGGGTTGAGTTCTTGAAGTATATGACAGCTTATACATTAAGACAAATAAACATAAAAGGACAATGTAATAGACAGAAACATGTATCCATTGATTCTATTACCTGATAATCAACATCTAAAAATAAAAACCAATTATAGGTCATCTGATATTAGGTTGAGTTCTCGAATAAAAAATTGTTGATACATGTTTATATCAAACAAAAACTAGCATGAAATGACAACATAAAAGACATAAACATACATTCATTAATTCTATTACCCGATAGCCAACATCCAAAAATATGACCGATATCAGGTCATTTGATCCTGGGTTGATTTCTCAAATAAAAGACAGTTGATTTACATCAACATCGAATAAAAACACACATAAAACTATAATAAAAAAGACATAAACGTGCGTCCATTGATTCTATTATTAGATAGTGAACATCCAAGGATAATAGATGATAAATGGTCATATGATCCTAGGTTTATTTCTAGAATAAAAGACAATTAAGACACATTTACATTAAGTAAAAGCAAACATAAATGACAACACAAAAGACATAAATATGCATCCACTGATTCTATTACTTGATATTCAACATCTAATGGCAAAGCTCAGATTGCCTAATAGTAGGTCTGACTTCATGATGACAGGGTTGGATCTTTTTATTGCAGGACTTGATTTCTTGATGATAGAGCTTGAAATTCCTTATTATAGGGCTAACTTCTCATGATGCCAGGGTTGAACTTCCTAATAGTAGGACTTGAACTTCATGATTTTAGGGTTGACTTCTTAATGGCAGGGCTAACGTTTTTATGACAATGATTGATTTTTTATTGCAAAACTGACTTTTTTATGGCAAGGGTGAACTTTTTAATTGCATTACTTATCTCCTGATTGCAGGGCTGACTTTCTAGAGGCTAGGGTGAACTTTCAACTGGAAAGGATGAATTTCCTAGTTATAAGGCTAACTTTCTTGATTCCAAGGCTAACTTCTTGATGACAAAGCTAAACTTCCTAATTGTAGGGCTTGATCTCTTGATAATAGGGTTGATTTCCTGAATGAATCAAAGGAAAACACATATTGAACATCTTGAAAGTTTAATCTTCCTTTTATGCCATTCATATCTTTAAAGACCTTTGGCTTTAAATGTGTTAAGAACTAGGTATTGGCTTGTATAAATTGTTTAAGTGACACAAATGTTTTCTAGGCTCACCATAAGTTTATCTTCCTAAGTTTTCCACTTTGAATCATGCATAGTTAGTACATCATCTTAAGATGACCCATATTAGCTCTATTTGTCATTGCTTTCAAGTGTTGTTTGAACTTTGAAGATATCTATTCATTACTGTTCATTTCTCATCATCACCATTTTCATGGTGCGCACGATATTGAATGATGGAGTTCCATCCTGGATTGAAAAGAGTTTTGATTTTAATCATAGAGTTATGATTTGAGTCGCCACCTAGTATCATGATCATTATAAAACCTGATGATGAGGGCATTGAATGTACAGTTGCTCAAATCTTTCCCAATACTCGGAAAGTGTCTCTCCATGAGATTGTCGAATCCCATATATTTCTTTCCTTATGTTGGCAACTCGAGATGCTGAGAAATACTTTTCAAGGAAAATCTTCTTCATGGCGTTCCACGTTCCAATGGAACCTGGGAGAATAGAGAAAAACCATGCCTTTGCTGCCCCTTTTAAAGAGAAAGGGAAAGCTTTCAACTTCGTCAACTCCATTCGGTTTCATGCCAAAGCAAACCATATGGAACTCTTTGAGATGAGTATGAGGATCTTCACTTGCAAGACCATTGAATGTTGGTATCAAATGTATAAAACCAGATTTGAGCTTAAAGTTTACATTATTCGGCGGAAAATCCTGTTTATAACGTCGTTTCCCTTCAGGAAACAAAAGGCTGATACCTAATTCCATCAAAAAATCTGTTTTGAACAGTACCGCTGCTGTAATGAACAGTATCGCAGCAAGCAAAAATTGTGTCTCTTTTTTTTTTCAGAAAAAGAAATAACAATCACAGCAAATAAAAATAATAGCACAAGAATCAACTAAAATTACTTCACCGGCAATGACGCCAAAATTTGTTGCGATGTCGCAGTCGCACAAATTAATTACCCTAGCTTCAAACACAACACACAAGATAGTATAGAGTAAGCAATGGGTCGATCCCACGAGGAAGATTCAAGTCAAATTTTTATGCTAAATGATATGCAATTTGGGGGGGGAGGTTTGGACGTTATCTAGGCTAAAGTAAAAGAAAATAAAAAACTAACAAACAAAATTTAATAAAATCAGAAAATTATCAAGAGAACAAACATTGGTTATGAGTACACATCCACCTACAGAAATCAAAACTGGTCATGGAAATGAAACATCAATTTATATTCTGAATATTTATCTCTTCTTAACATTGGTTAGTTAACGAATCCGCCGTATAACTAACCCTAACCATCAAATAACCACAGTTTCTGCACTAGTAATTTAATTGAATGGCAGCCTTAAGAACTAAATAAGTTGATTAATCAAAAAAACATAATTGTCCGCAGTCTATGTTTGATTTGATTGAATGTTCTCCCTAAGATTAACAACGTAGATCAGCCACAATTATTAAACTCAATTACTTCACAAGTTCATATACAACAACTCCGGTTTTGATATCAAACTTAGCACTAGATTGTCTACAATAATAACATAGAGTCTGCTCTAGCAATTAAAATAAAAAATCATACAAAAAATAAGCATAGGAGAACAAACATATTCATCGTATAAACTAAAAAGAAAAGGTAAAATAAATCTCATAGTTTTTAAAATCCGAAGGTTTCTGTGTCCTTGCAACCATGAAAACGAGTTTAGCCTAGCATGTTTGTTGAACAACTAATCAAAAAGAAGGAGGAATGCATGATTTCAGGTTTCTTAGAGGAGGGGGGTGTTTTTATCTTCTTAGCTGGCTGCTCCCCTTCTCTTCTCTCATTCTTTTTATATCCTAGGAAACCCTAGTCTCTATTTTACAAAATAGTCCTCCCTTAAGTAGACTGTTTACATTTAAGTACTTCAATAACTATTTTCCTAAAAAAGAAGAAATAACCTTGTATGAAATCTTCAAGCTTTGACTTAGAAGAGCTAAATTGCTGAAATAAAAACTTGGATATCGATTTAGATGCTTCAAAACGTAATTTGAACTTGTTTTTTCACGAAACCTGTTTGCTGGCAGAATTCAGTTGTCATCTTTGAAAACTCATATCTCCCTCACATGACATCTTTTTTGGCTGAAATTTGGAATTTCATATTCCTTTGAGTCAAGAATCCAACAAAATTGAGTTTGCATAAATTGGACTTCTGTAGCTCCAGATATTCAAGTCGGAATGGCCGAAGGTCAACACTGGCAGATTGCGAGATTTGACTTTGAAGGCTGCGATTTCCATGCTCTTCCTTATTTTATTTTCTTGCATTAGATTTCCAGAAAGGTATGGATGTTAGCTTTTTAATTTCACTGGAATCACTTCATTTCAACCTCTAGAGCTCACGCTCTGCACAAAACATCGACTGAAGGTCAAATCTGCCAATTATCTCCAATTTACTCCTTTTTGCATCTTTCATCCAAAAGTTCCTTCAAAACATAAAACAAAGAATATTAAGGCATTTTATATAAAACAAACATAGGTAAAATGCTATTTAAATGTGGGTGAAACTATCGAATAAGATGGTTGCATCAAAACCTATAGTCTTGGAGAGTCTGGGTAAGGAGATTAATTGTGCAAAGAGAGAACGCATTGCCCCTAGTGCACCCTGCCTATAGTACAGTACATTGTTGATTGATTGTTGTTCTAAGTAATGTTTCTATTTATTGGTCTCATCTAAGATTCAAGGCAGATCTCAACCTTATTGGATTAAATTCTAACCGTTCTATATCCTAAATTTAGCATCGCATTCATTTTCTATTTTGTATCTTTAATACCCAAGGATATACTTTAATTAAATAACATCCACAACTAATTCCTAAGGTTTATTTTTATTAATTTATTTAATTTAATACTAAGAATATGCATTACGTTGTAAAATTCATACCCCGAATATTAATTAAAAAATTATTTTTTTTGTATTTTTAAAACTTTGATATAATCCTAATGGATATCTATTTTTCATTTTTTAAAACATGATAAGAATGCAATTTTTATTTTTAAATATGCATGAAAGACATTTAAAATTTGTTCGTATGCACGAAAAAAAAAATATATTTTTTTTGGAATAGAGATGTTTTTTTTAATCCTTTTGAATTTTCGAGAAAAACAATGTATTTTTAATATTGAGTTAATATCTTACAGTGTAAGTCTATAGCTCGATATCAGGAAAAATTATTTGAAAAACACACAAGGACCCTATAAATAATTTTAAAATGGTCTATGAATTTTTAAATCAAGAAAGATACCAATTCAAAATAAACTATTCTTTCACCATTCACCAACTTAATAATTCAACAAAACAAACAATCAGACATCAAATCTTGTTAATTTCACAAATTATTAAAAATACATATTAATTCAAGTAAATCAACACAAACCTAAACATAATTCATGCATCAACATTTATTGTCAAAAAGCAATCACAACCTAAAAAACTCATAATTCAACACAAATAATCAAATCATTTTTAAAAAATAAGTTAAACCAAATTAACAAGCATTTTGTACCAAATTTCACATCATCATAACAATTTGTCCAAAAAATGAGTTGAAGTTATAAATAAACTTTCCAAGGTGTTTGAAGGTTCTGGATATACTGGAGGCTAGAGAACTACTGAAACAACGACAGAGCATGTATCCATGCGCTGCTACTACTAAAAGAGAGTGAGCTTTTGGATATGAAGCACCTTAGTCTCCTCTTCATTCCTATGTTGGTGGTGATGCTCACTGCTACTCGAGGAAGGAGATCTGGACACCTCAAGATTTGGTTTTCTATTCCTTTTAGATATGTTTCATTCTTTTTTCACAGCTATTTTTTTCTTGGTATTCTCGGCTATGATGGGTTGTTATAAGTTTGTTGTGAAGGTGGTGTGGTGTGGCATCGTGGTGGTGGTTGCCATCTTCGATTGTTGTCGTTATCGATGGTGAAACTACTAGTGTTGGTTGAAGTCATGTTGATGTTGATCGATTGGTGTTGGTAGTGAGAGGGATGATAGGTTGTGTCTTGTTGTTGGGAGCTGCTACTAGTGAGGAAGTCAGCCAACGATTGAGAAACAACAAGGTTGGCCGACGGTAAAGAGTTGCTAAGGGTTTAGCTAGTCTTGAAGCGTGGAGTTGTTGTCAATATTAAGGGAGATCTATTATGGCAACCATGGGAGAAAAAGAGAAAATGTTAGGGGGGAATTGGACGAACAAAAGTTGTTAGTATAAGTTTTGAAGGGACCAACGACTGAGAAGGACGTCATTGCTGTGTGGAAGAGGTGGCGCTACTATGAAAGAGGTTAAGAATCTAGTGGCTCAAAGTGTGGAGCTGCTGGGTGTGGCGTTGTTGGAGAGAGATGGTTGTCATAGGAGGTGATCTGGTTGTGTTCGTGAGTGTGAGGGAGAGCTGCACCGATTGTTGTTGTGACAATGATGAATATTTTGGTCGAGATAAGGAAAAGGCTAGTTCTTGTGACAATAAGAAAAGAGAAAATAGGGAGGCTCTTAGTTGTTGTTTTTTTGCTGTTGTTTTAAATGTTTTAGGAGAGTGTGTGATGTGTGCAGGAGGCTTGTCCAAGGTTTAAGGAAAGTTGGTTCATTAGTGTAGTTGGCGATTGTGTTTGAAAAAAAAATATTAGGGTATTTTTTGTGTGTAAATGGGGGAAAAAATCTATTTTTTTTCTTGTTATGTTATTTTAAGCTTTTTTTTCTTTAGCTCCCCCCCTACCTTTACGTGGAGACTCCGTTACTATTTATAGGCAAAACATTTTATTTTTTCCTTCCAATTGCTTGGTCCCCATTCAAACTTGGTGACCAAGCAATCCAAAATCACTTTGGTCCCTCATTTGTTTTTTGCACTTTTAGTCCCTTTTCCAAAAGTTTTTTGTTTTTCTTATTCTTTTGTATTTTGATTTATTTTTTTAAAAAAGACAATGTTAACATCAACTCAATGAGAAAAATTAATCAATAATTTTAAAAATAATGCGTTAAAAGTTGAATGTGTTGAAAAGAAATGTTTGAATTTTGAATTCTTTTGAGAAGACGCTAAAAATGCTAAAAATTATGCAAATACATCAATAATATTTTTTTTATATTTTAAGAATATTTAGAAAAACAAGCGGTAGGAGACAATTTCCCATCTCTTTACAATATTTATAACTAAAAGTCTCGTATGAGACTTTAGATAGTAAGCTTGTAAAGAAGAAAATATGAAAGGTTGTGGATTTTTCATATCAAGAAAAAGTCAATCCTTTTGAAATTGTCAGAAGTGAGGGCTTAAAAGCGCACTATTTGAAAGGTGAGAGCTGGAAAGCATGCTCAAAATAAAAGAGATATGGCTAGAAAGCATACTATCCATAAGATAAAGGCTGGAAAGCGCACTCAGAAGAAAATACATAGGCTAGAAAGCGCAATCAAAATGAAAGGATATGCTAGAAAGCGCATTATCTAGTAGGTGGGGGTTGGAAAGCACACCGAGAAGGAAAGAGACTGGCTAGAAGTATACTATCTAAGAGATAAGAGTTGGAAAACACACTCAAAATAAAATAGATAAGGTTAGAAAACGTAATATTTGATATGTGTGGGCTAAAAAAACACTCAAAATGAAAGATACAGGGCTAGAAAGCATATTATTTGTAAGGTGAGATATGGAAAGAGCACTAAAAAAATAGATAGGGTTAGAAAGCGCATTATCTAGAAAATAAAGGTTGGAAAACGCACTCAGAAGAAAAAAGATAGGGCTAGAAAGCTCACTCAAAAAGAAAAAAAAATGTGGATAGAAAGCACAATATCTAAGAGATGAGGGTCAAAAGGAGCACTCATAAGAAAATAGATAGGGTTATAAATCATACTATCTGAAACTAGTGATGATCTTCGTAGTTGAGAATAATAGAATAGCTTAAGTTGTGTCTTAGCCAACATTTCTATTTATATATATGTGGCAAAACTCGATAGTAACTGTAGGAATCACAACATTGGAATAATCCTACATTAATTCCTATACGCATATATACATGTTATACATTCTATAATATGCCTCCTTAAGCTGAGGGTGGAGGATCGACCCGAAACTTATAACGAAAAGCAGTAAAGGACGCATTAAAAAGCGGTTTGGTGAAGACATCTACAAGTTGATCCTGAAAGGGGATAAAACAAATATGAATCTCTTTCTTCGCAACCCAGTCGCGGATAAAGTGATAATCTACCTCAACATGCTTAGTACGAGCATGGAAAATAAGATTCACTGAGAGATAAGTGGCACCAAGGTTATCACACCAAATGGTAGGAGTAGAGACGGTGGGAACCTGCCGATCTGTTAACAAATATGAAAGCCAGATGACCTCAGTAGTACCGTTTGCTAAGGCTATATATTCAATCTCAGTAGAGGAGAAATTATGCATTACTTGCTGAATTTCCATGAAATCAACGTCTAACCAAAAAAGACAAGGTAGCCACCCGTAGACTTGCAGTAATCAATACTACCAGCCCAATCTGCATCTGTAAAATCATGTAGATCAAAGGAGGAACCTCGAGTGATATGGAAACCATAAGATGTCGTACCTTTAAGGTAGCATAGAATACGTTTAAAGGTGACCCAATGAGAATCTGTAGGAGCATGCATAAACTGACAGACTCTGTTAACAGCAAAACAAATATCTGGGTGAGTGAAGGTAAGATACTGAAAAGCACTCATGATTTAACAAAACTGTATAGGATTAGAGAATGAATTATCCGGCAATATAGTAACTTTCAAAGGAGAGACTAGAGTATCAACGGGTTTGTAGGAAGTCATATAAGCACAAGTGAGGATGTCAAGAATATATTTGTGCTGACGCAGCATCAAACCCATACATGTAGACTGAACTTCAATACCCAAAAAGTAGTGAATTGCGCCTAAGTCACGAAGCTTGAATTCAAAGCTTAGTACCTGTATTAGACGATGGAGCATAGCAAAGTTGCTACCTGTAAGCAGGATATCATCAATATACACCAGAAGATAAAAGATATCAGTTCCATCAGACAAGATAACCAGGGAGGTGTCAACCTTGGAAGTAAGAAAACCATTTGAGAGCAAAAAATCACTCAGACGAGAGTACCATGCCCTCAGTGCTTGTTTTAAACCATACAACGACTTGTGCAATCTACACACATGAGATGAAAGAGTAGAGACAAAAAAATCTGAATGTTGTTTCATGTAGACCTTTTTAGTAAGAACGTGATTGAGAAAGACATTATGAATATAAAGTTGATGAATCTTTCAATTGCGTGAAACCGCAATGGAGAAGACTAATCGGATGGTGGCTTGCTTAATAACTGGATTGAAAGTTTCAGAATATTCAATGCCTTCTAGCCGGGTAAGGCCTCTAGCAACGAGGCGTACTTTATGACGCTCAGTGCTACCATCAACACGATATTTGATCTGATACACCCATCTACTACCAACAACGTTTATAGAAGGATTAAAGGGAACTAAAGACCAAGTGTGATTTGACCGCAAAGCCTTGATTTCATCACACATAGCATCATGGCAAACGATATACCTGTCAGCATCAAAGAATGCAAGGGGTTCAGAAGAGGGAGAATGCAGTACCCGAGGGGAGGTAATGATAGCGGCAACAGAAGCAACTAGATTTGCTGTCTTTGGCTGTCGCAATCAAAGGACCATAGGATGTCTGCTGATCAATGGCGGCGACGCAAGAGAAGATGGTGGAAATGAGGTGTCTTGTTACAATGGATAAGAGGAGAAATTAACCACAAGATTCAAGCTAGCCGAAGATGTTGAAGGAGAATCTGTCGCAAGCAGAGGGCTAGCAACAGAAATGGGCTAACAATAAAGGCAGAATCAATAGTAGCGTTGTCACTGGCCAAATAAGAAGAAGCAAAGGAGGAACTAGAGATCATCCCGACACTAGCAGAGGTGGCGTGTTGTAAGCTAGGTGAGACTGGTTTGCAAGCTGAACCTGTAGCAGAATGATTAGATAAACATACATATGATGATGGGCAATGGAGGGGAGAAGGTTGTGGTGGGTGGTCTGATTAGGGTGGTAGAGCTATATGGGTGGGGAACAACTAGGAATGTAGCAGATTTGGAAGGAAAGCGGTAGTGGGTTGGGTAGGGGGAGGAGCTGAAACCTTTGTAATCTGTTCAGAATTATCAAATGGAAACACATCTTCATGAAAATGGACATAACGAGAGATATAAATGCGTTGAGATGCAATATCAAAACATCGATAATAGAAAGAGGTGTGTTGGGTGTGGGCAGCAAAAGGGCATTGATGGTAGCAGACCCTATGGATGGATGGGATGATTTGTGAATAAATTCATGCATGAGAAGATGACTATGAAGATCTGCATACCGAAGAGGTTCGGCCTTTGTCACAAAGCTTGTTACTAAGTCCTTAAACTCTCCCCGAAGGCAACAAAACACATGTAAGTTGAAATCCTCTAGCGAAACAGGCCGACCAGCAGCGGCTAACTCATCAAACAATGCCTTAGCTTTTTGTATAAATTGAATTACCGATTCATCACCTTGTCGAAGATATTGAAGGGAACCATGAAGTTACATAATACAAGGAGTTTGACGTGAAAGCTAGAGCTTGCTTAAATGTGCGCCAGACAGAACATGAAGTTTGGTAACCGACAATAAAATGTAGAACATTCATGGATAGCGAAGAAAACAGAGCACTCAGAATGAGTTGGTCCTGTTGTTTCTAACAAAAAAAGAACTAATTTACCTGAAGAGAGGTACCTTTGGCAGCAAGAACATGTAGAGAGGGGCAGGAGTTGGAGCCATCAACAAAGCCAAAAACTCCTTCGCCTACGAGATACGACTTCTTTTACATTCGCCACTAGAGATAATTGGTGTTTGTTAACTTGAAGAAGATGACTTGGTGAGTGTGGAAGAGGGAGACAATAACAATGAAAGAGGCGGTAGAAATTGTATCAAAAGAGGGCTGTAATAGGGGAGTATTGTTAGGGTTAAAGAGGGCGTGACCACCAACTATAGGTTGTAGCCACGGCAGAACAGAGGTAGAGGAAGATAGTGGTGCTGCGACAGGGGAGGAAGCCTGTACCGTCAAGGTTGCAGAAGGAGAGCTACCAAGTTGGGATGAGGAGTTCATTGTAGAGGAGAGAGGAAGTGTTTTAGTTTGTTTAGGGTTATGATACCAAGTTGAGAATAATATAATAGCTTAGGTTGTGTCGTAACCAACCTTTTCTATTTATTTATATATGGTAGAACATGACAGTAACTATAGGAATCACAACATTGAAATAATCCTACATTAATTCCTATACATATATATACGTGTTATACATTCTATAATATTCGTAAACACAATATAGGAACATGACGAGGAATGATTAAGGTATGTATGTCCATCATTATTAAGTAGGCACTCAGAGATGAGTTGGGTGCTTCACAAATTTGAACTCTGACTCATAGTCATAGGGCATACCATTAATGCCCACCTAACTTGTATTGTTTATTTGTCTGATATAAACTATGATACTGATGTGTTTTCTAATTTTTGGTCTATATAATAGTTAAAATCGGTCTACTCCAATAGAGTGAACCATAGTTTTATGGTCAAGTCTAGCCCTTCTAATGTGAAAACATATAAAATAAAACAAAACATCTTTTTATTTAATATCTGGAATACGTTTTATGTATAAGTTTATAATCATATATATTAAAAGAAACAATATAATTTTTTTGGTATTTTTAATGTAGGTCAAGTTCTCATTGTTTTAATAAACTAGTTATTAAATCATGCAAAATAAAAAGACTAATGCTAATATGATTTATTTTTTTGAAACTTACTCATATGCAAATCAATATATTTAAATGTATTTTTGGGGAAAAAAATTGTTGTTTTTGAAATAATAATAATAATAATAAATAGTTTATTTAGTACCCGAAAAATGTTTCGCGTGTAGGTCATAATCCCGAATATTAAACATAAAAGGATAAAAAAAAACAAGGGACAAAAAAATAAACAAATGCAAAATTATCCTTTTAAAAAAAACAATCGGTAATTAAATTTAAAAAATAAAGCTTTGTTTGACAAAAAAAAAATATTTAATACTAAAAAAATATCTTAAATGTAAGTTATAATCTCGAATATTAAATATAAAATTGTCAAAAAAAGTGAGGGGCCAAAAAAACAATTGCAAAATTATCTTTTAAAAAAAATTAGAAATTAAATTAAAAAAATAAATATTTTTTTCCAAGAAAATATTACTAATAAACAAAGTGTATTTTTTTACTAAGACGTATTTACTAACCACGCAGATCAAAAGGTGTAGTGTTTCCTTTTTTGTAAAATTCTGTCAGACCAATTATGGTCTTAATTTTTTTTTTTACAGAAAAAGGTCCAGCCCAGCCATACCAGCTGGGCTCTGTGACATTTAAGTTTGGTCTCAATGGACCCTGAGAAAACAAAATGGCCCAAACTCCTTTTAAAACCACGAAGGACCAATCCATAAACTAAGTTTGAGTGCCTTCTTTCATCATTTGGAAGTTTAAAATGAAGAAATCTAATATAGGAGTTCATGCTTCAAAAGTTTGAGGATTAAACCTTCAAAAAAAAAAAAAAACTGCTATTGTAGGGGCTATTAATGGGCTGATATTATGGGCTGTTGGGTACTGTTTCGGGCTGGAAAACAGAGAAAATGGTGGCTACCGTGAGGGAGAGAGGATGGCTAGGTCCTTTTTATCAAAATGGTGGCTTCTTAAAGTTGCAGAGATGGTGGCTACCAAGGCTTCAAAGGTAAGTTTTTGTTTGGCTGTGTTAACAATGGCTTCCCCTTCAGCCCCCTTGAGTTGGGTTTTTTGAGCCATTTTAGAAGCCAAGGACAAATGCTTTTCTAGCTCTGGAGCTGGAAAGTAAAGAATACAAGGCTGATTTTGATAGATAGAATAGTCTTGGATAGTGTTTTTGAGAAAACATTTATAGGTGTTTTCGGAGCAATTAAGGATTGAAATTTTGTTTTAGAGTGAAGTACAAGTGACAGGGTATAAAGGGGTATAAAGGGGTGTGAAGTATGTGCTAGGGGTGATTTTTTTTGTTCGGTTTGGTTTTTATAAAAAAAACCAAAATTGGTTTTGTTTTTAAAAACCAAAACCGGTTCAAATCGACCAGTTTTGGTTCGGTTATTTTGGGAAAAAACCGGTTCAAACTAATTTGGCTCGGTTTTTTCGGTTTTAGGCTTATAAAACCAAAACTGAACCAATCGGTTTTTTTCACGGTTTGGTTTTTTCAGTTATTTTTTTTCGATTTTCTCGGTTTAATCAATTTTTCGGTTTTTTTGCTCACTCCTAATATGTGTGGTGTTGTAAAGAGATGGGGTAGAAATTAGGGCTAAAAAATATGCACTAGGGCATCATTTTCTTTCGTTTTGATGGGAAAAGGATAATGAATAGTGAAATTATAGTTTTTTTTTTAATTTGATCCCTTGAAACTTTGCAATTGAACCCTAAGAAGCCCAAAATCTTTCAAATTCCTTATAATTTCACCCTTAGCCTTTTTTAATTGGACTCTCAAATTTTAGCACTTTTTACAAAGTGGTTCATGGTCTCGGATTTCAACCTTAAACTTTGTTTTAAATTAAGTTTTTATTCAAATCATCTTGTCAACATACCTCATTCTGGCTATTCTTCTTTTACAACTCAAAGGCTTATCTCTTTGTGTCCTAAAAATATCTTTGAATTTTAAATTTTTATTTTTTTATTTTCAAATAAAAAAGAAAAATATACAAATAATCTTTAGGAATCCAAAATTGGGTTATGACAATTTTTCTCCTCTTTACAATACTTATGGTATAGCCTTTTAAAGAACTTTAGAAAATAAGTTTGTAAAGAAAAGAAAATGGTGTTACGTATATGGGTGCTAGCCCTTGTTTTGTGATCGTGTAATGTGTATGTAGTCTCTGTTTGAGTGACTAGCTTGTGGTTTGTGATCGACTAACCAACCTATGCGTGAAAAATATTTAGGATTCTTCATGAATATGTTCGGGCAACTTGCCCGTGTGTGAAAAATATCCAAGATTTTTCATGAATGGTCTCTGATTGAGTGACCAGCCAGTGATTCGTGATCAGGTAATTTGCTCGTATATGAAAAATATCTAGGATTTTTCATGAATTGTCTATATTTGGACGACCAACTCGTGGTTCGTAATCAGATAACCTGCTTATGGTGTGAAAAATGTCTAGTATTTTTCACGGATGATCTTCGTTCTGGCGACCAGCCCTTTATTCGTGATCAGGTAACCTGTCAGTGGTGTAAAAAATATCTAGAGTTTTTCACAGATGGTCTTTGTTTGAGCGACCAACCAGTAGTTTGTGATCGGGTAACCTGCTCGGGATGTGAAAATATCCAGAGTTTTTCACATATAGTATTTGTTTGGGCAACCAACCTGTGATTTGTGATCAGGTAATATGTCCGTGATGTAAAAAATATTTATGATTTTTCATGAATAATAGTGTCTTGGACATTCCATGAGATTTTTGGAGCGTATGATGATGGTGGAAGGTCATTTTGATAAAGAATATGGAAGTTATGGTGGTTTAATAGGTGGTTGTGGTAATGACTTCAATTTGAAAAGGATAAAGTGGTGGAAGATTTATGATGATGGTAGATTCGATGAAGAAGATGGTGGATTCAATTAGGCTTCAACTAGCCTCTATAACTGTGTTTCACTGTGAGGCCAGACTATTTTTTATGTAAAAAATGATGTTCGGGTTCTTAAATGTGGTAAAAAAAAGACATAAAAAAGGATTATGATAAATCTGTAACCACGCTAATAAGGGTTAATCCAATCCAAGTTATCTTATCAAACTCGCGACCCAGATCATGTGATTGGAATAACTCAATAAAAAAATAAAGAGAATTATAAAGCTCTTTTTAAAAAAAATCATGTTAACTTTTTAAACTCGTGACCTGAGTCATTAAACCAGAATCACCCAAACTAGAAAAACCATGAAGTCCAATTCACAATCAATCATATATTGAATAATGAAATTGAAAAAAGAATCTCAATTATACAAAAGGATTTTAAAAAATAACAATTAAAAGAATGAGAATACAAAATAAAATGCAAAATAAATTTTATATTTAATTGAAGGGTGAAATTGAAAACAAATTAGTAAAAGGACAAAAAAAATAAAAAATATGAGGATTAAATTTAACATAAAAAAATAAAAACTATGTTGTAATTAAAGAGTGAAATTGAAAAGAATAATAATTTTTACAAAAGGATGAAGAACAAAATTAAAAATCAAAACAATAAGGACCAAATTGAAAAACATAATACTAAAAATTTGAATTGAATGATGAAATTGAAAACCAATAAAACTTTTATAAAATGACCAAGGTAAAAAATTAGAAATTCAAAGAATGAGGACCAAATTGGAGAATATAATAGTTGGTAAATTAAGATTCAAATATGAAATTGAAAAAAAATAAAACTTCTACAAAATAGTCAAGACAAAAAAAAAGAAATCAAAATAACAGGGATTAAAATTGAAATACTAACAACCAAAAGAACCAAGTTATAATATCTAAGGAAGGAGAGAGAAAAGGGGGAAAAATCCCACATGCAACACGCATCATAACATGAAAAGAACATGATAACACTTTTAATAACACGACAAAATGACATTTTTTTTAACGCCGAGAGGCATCACTCATACCTCCTAAAGAGTGTGGGCATCTCTAACGCGCTCCTGAGTGTGCCACACACGCATGTCTTTTTTGTTTTCTTTTTTATTTATTTAGATAGATATTAAAATGTCTCTGAGCTGACTTTCTAATTAAAAAAATCTTTGTAAAAAAACAAAAACACTTCTTAACTTTATGCTTAAATTATATAAAAAAATTATTTTAATTATTTTACTATGTATTTTAATTGTTTATGATTTTTTTATATTTGGTTAATTATCAAATTGCCTCTCTACTTAGATTATAATAACAAAAAAAACATTATGAAAATACAAAAATATCACTTGACTCCATTTTTTTTTCAAATAATATTTTGATTATTTTATTATGCAATTAAGATAAAAAAAAAATATTTATTTATCCCCGTTACATTATAAATAGCAAATGCTCCTGAATGCCAAGACAAAAATACCATTATATTATACTACTATTCTAATAAACAATGCTTGTGGGTTCGAAGCTACATTGTTAGGTTTTTAGATGAGTGTTTCTACATTTTCAATTTTCCAATTACATGAACAAGTCCCCAATCAGGTTAAGGATGTTATATGTAATTTATGCACAGCGAGGATGCAAAATGTTAACATTAAGGTTGTATGCAATTTACCCTTTTAGTGTTCTAGGGATTTGCAAAAGTTCCTTTGCCCTAA
>Ga0325410_1001656_pt1 | contig 24681 bp, 20 predicted proteins | sample PopdelMetagenome_16_FD_206182 | JGI IMG/M metagenome (GOLD analysis project Ga0325410, IMG submission 206182) | Populus deltoides microbial communities from Bellville, Georgia, United States - Xylem-PdIQD-R3 | ecosystem: Host-associated > Plants > Phyllosphere > Stem > Wood/Secondary xylem...
TATATATATATATATATTTTGTTGTATATAACCTTGCAGTTCCTGTTCAATCGTTAAATAATTAAAATGTTAGCGTTAATAGCTAACAGTTAATGTACTAATAAAAACATATTATATTTATTTAATGAGGATTATTTTCTTATGAATTGTGTAGCCACTAATTAAAATAAATGACCTTTTTTTCTATCTATTTTTAATGATGGGATTCGTCTTCTATTATACAATAAAAGTTAGGCACAAAATTAAAATGCCAAGCGAGTACGTAGATTTTAAATTGTTTTCTACAAAATAGGTAAATATATATTTGCTTGCTAAAAAAAACCCATTGAACCAAAATTCCAGAAAATAAAAAAAAATGTAAGGTGTTCAACAACGGCAAATGTTTTCCGCTTCTTAACTTTAATTTTATATTCCATTTCTAGTTTTTATTTTTCCATAAAAAAAATAGAAAACAAGGTTACTTCTCACAATCTTAATTTATTTTTCAAATTAGAAAATCCAAAAAGATTGTTATGCACAAAACGGAAAGATAGAAAATATTGGGGTGAGAAAAAAATTAAAAAATCGATTAAACTGAGAAAATAAAAAAAAAATAATAAAAAAACAAACCTTAAAAAAACCAATTAGAATATTTAAAAAAATATTTGATTCAGTTCGGTTTTGGTTTCATAAGCATGATACTGAAAAACCAAACCAAACCAAACCGAAAAGGTAAAAATACCGCATAAAATTGAAACCAAGCCCATTAAAAATTCAAAAAAAAACCCAAAAACCAATATGCTTTTTTGTTTTTAATATAAAAATAACAAAACTGAAATTGAATCGAACAAAACCAAAACCATTCGGTTAGGTTTTGGTTTTTAATATAAAATAACCGAACCAAAAGCGATAAGTTTGAACTGATTTCGGTTTATTTTTTATATTTTATAAAATTTTAATTTAATTGTTTTATAAATAAAAACCAAACCAAATAAAAAATAATTACCTTTAAAAATATATTGTGATAAAAAAAATGAAGTTGATTGAGTTACCTCGTGAGAAAAAACGAAAAGCCTATAAAAGGTTAAAGCTGAAATATGAAAAGATAAAGGTGTTTTTCACATGCTCTTTGTAAAGAGAAAAACATGGAAACACCACTGACTTGTTTTCAAAATTCCCATCTATAGTTATAGCTGGAGTTGCGTTTTAATTTAATAATGTTATTAAAAATAAAAAAATATTATTTTAATATATTTTTAAATAAAAAATACTTTAAAAAACAATAACAGTTTCCAAAATTTTATATATTCACTTAAGAAAATAAAAAAAAAAACCAATTTTCTATTCTTTGCTTTGTCGTCTCTCTAGAGAATTGAAGTGTAGCATAAGCTTCTCATTTTGCCCACAAAATTACCTCCTTTGAAGAACAAAATTTAAGCAAGACGGAAAAGGAGTAAAATGACTTTTTATAAAAATAAAATAAAAATAAAAATAAAATAAAAATAAAGTAGGCAAGAAGTTGGTGTCAGCAAATTCAAAGGTAGGAATGAAAGTGATCACGGGATTCACATACACTTTAACATTATCTTTCTCTCAAAAGGAGGTCGTCGTGGTGGTTCCTTTTTCTGAACATTTCTAGCAATCTACAAAATATTTAATTGGGCCCCAAGCTTGATCTAGAAGAGTTGTTCTATGGTAGGTAAGGTGTTGTGAAGTAATCTTGTAAAAATATTTTTTAATTTAAAATATATTAAAATTTATAATATATAGTTTCACAATAACATTTTTTAATATCAAAATACAAAAAAAAAAAACATAACTACAAAAACATACGCCCTCCTTGTCTGATGGACTGCTGCAGCGAGAGACGCATGTTATTTTGTAGAAATTTAGCACTGTATTTATTTATTCACCCAGATGGAAAAACAAAAATAAAAAATAAAAATCAGTCAAAAAGTAAGTGAAGTGGAAATTAAATTAAATTAAAATAAACATAAAACAAGGGATGGGCCCCAGGGGCGCATGTGCGGTTTCTTGAAGGCTTTGGTGGTGTTCTCATCCAATAAATTATTATTTGAGGCAAAAATATCACAGATTCACAGCAACTTGATATCAAATTTAGTCCATCAAAAGACTTCAAAATTTCCAGCATGACCTCAAGTACAACTTCAAGAAGCATTCGGTACAAGTACTTGAAGCATTCATGGGGACCGTTTCAGACACAAAAACATATACGGGTACCTCTTTGGAAATGACCCATGAGGTAGGATAGAAAAAGATTGTAGGCTGTTACTTGCACACTCTTTGCCACTACTCGACAGCGGTTGGTTCTCCTAGTTGTTGGCTATCTTTGCAGATTTGGTGTTGGTGGGGTGTCTTCATTTTGGCTCCTAAACTCGTTGTTCACGCTCAAAATCAAGTCTTTTTTAACTTGGTAATGCTTGTCTGAACTGGAAATCTCGAGTTGTTTTGGCTCTTTTCATGGCGGTTGTGCTGTGAAGTTTGATCTTTGATTGGTTTGGTCTGTAGAGAGAGAGAGTTTACTTAAGGAGAAGATGGGAGACAAGGGTGAAGTTTTGGAGGCTGTCTTGAAGGAAACTGTGGATTTGGTAATAGATCAGAGCATACTTTGAAGCCATTTTTTGGTTTGGTTGCTATCTGTGTTAGTGTTCTTTTGTTTGTTTTTGAGTTACAAGTTTTAATTTTTCTTGATTGCAGGAGAACATACCCATTGAGGAAGTATTAGAGAATCTGAGATGTAGCAGAGAAGGTCTCACAACTCAGGCTGCTGAGGAGAGGCTAGCCATTTTCGGTCACAACAAGCTTGAAGAGAAGAAGGTGTTGCCTTTTTTTCTTTATAAACATTCTTCTCACTATTTCTGGATTCAGGTTCTAACTCAAAGTTATCTTCTGGGTGTGTTTCAGGAGAGAAAATTCTTGAAATTCCTGGGCTTTATGTGGAATCCTCTGTCATGGGTTATGGAGGCTGCTGCTATCATGGCTATTGCTCTTGCAAATGGAGGAGTAAGTAGTAGTATATTCTGGTTTTTATGGCAATTCCACTCGCGGATTTGTTTGTTTTGGGACGTTGTTAAACATTTTTTTTGTGTCTGCAGGGAAAGCCTCCAGATTGGCAAGACTTTGTGGGTATCATTACTCTGCTTGTGATTAACTCTACCATCAGTTTTATCGAGGAAAATAATGCGGGTAATGCTGCTGCTGCTCTCATGGCTCGTCTTGCACCCAAAGCTAAGGTATGTGAAGTTAACGAACCTTTGTTTCATTTTAAATGTGTTTCCATAAATCTGTGGATGTACTTATATATTGGAGCACTTAAGATTTGGATGAAATCCAAATTTGCAAATATGACTGACTGATGCACTTGTAATTAGATTGAACTGCTAATTTTGTTTCATCTCTCATAATATTGTTCTCAAGGTTCTTCGAGATGGAAGATGGAATGAGCAAGATGCTGCTGTTTTAGTTCCCGGTGACATTATTAGCATCAAACTTGGAGATATTATCCCCGCTGATGCTCGTTTACTAGAAGGAGATCCGCTTAAAATTGATCAAGTGGGGCTTCAAATACTTAGTTGCTACTTCATCTTGGCTTGGTATTTGTCTGGCTGTTATACTGAACCTTCTTCCTTTTGGTTTCTCAGTCTGCACTTACTGGCGAGTCCCTTCCCGTGACAAAAGGTCCTGGAGATGGTGTTTACTCTGGTTCTACTTGCAAACAAGGAGAGATTGAAGCAGTAGTTATTGCCACTGGTGTCCACACCTTCTTTGGGAAGGCTGCTCACCTTGTGGATACAACTAACCAAGTTGGCCACTTCCAAAAGGCAAGGAGATATAATTGTTACATGATCTTTGTTGAGTTCTAAGATGTACTTTTGTGATTTTGGTTTTGATTCGTTCTTGTTTCACATTGTGCAGGTCTTGACTGCAATAGGGAACTTCTGCATATGTTCAATTGCTATTGGGATGGTTATAGAGCTTATTGTCATGTACCCCATTCAAGATAGGAAATATCGTCCTGGAATTGACAATCTTCTTGTGCTTCTCATTGGTGGAATTCCAATTGCCATGCCTACGGTCCTCTCAGTCACAATGGCTATTGGTTCTCATAGGTTATCGCAGCAGGTTAGCCAAGTTCTTGGGGATGTTCTAATTGACCCTGGACTGCTGAGTTTTGGGCATAATATGATAATGTTTTGAATATGATCCAGGGAGCCATCACGAAGAGAATGACTGCAATTGAAGAGATGGCTGGCATGGATGTGCTTTGCAGTGACAAGACTGGAACATTGACATTAAACAAACTAACTGTGGACAAAAATCTCATTGAGGTTGCTTACTGAAAGCTGTTTTTCAAACATCTACTACAGAGCAGAATTCTTGCTTATATGTCCCTGGGTATAACTTCCAGGTTTTTGCAAAAGGAGTAGATGCAGATGCTGTTGTTTTGATGGCAGCTCGAGCCTCTAGAATAGAGAACCAAGATGCAATAGATACTGCTATTGTTGGAATGCTGGCTGATCCAAAGGAGGTAATTGATCCTTATGGTACTCTTTTTATAAGTTCTGGTCACTATTTAATTAGTAATTTTAAATTTAACTTGGTAATATAATTTTTTTTTTTCATGTTTTGATGTTTTCTGAATTTTATTTCCTTGTTCCAAAAGGCACGTGCTGGAATTCAGGAAGTTCATTTCCTTCCTTTCAATCCTACTGATAAGCGGACAGCCTTGACATATATTGATAGTGGAGGTAAAATGCACAGAGTCAGCAAAGGTGCACCAGAACAGGTAACTTGCCCATGCAGCCTATTATACTTGCCATGGGATGTTCTATATTTTGAATTTTATTCTAATTCCTGTCTTCAAATATTTGTTCAGATTCTAAATCTTTCACACAATAAGTCAGACATTGAGCGAAGAGTACATGCCGTGATTGATAAATTTGCAGAAAGAGGTTTACGTTCTCTTGCGGTAGCATACCAGGTAATCACAATCCTATTTCTCTCTTTCTTTTTCTCTTAGATATATGCTTCTAGCTTCATTGTTGGTTTTATTTTTGACTACATAGCTTTGATGAGCTGCTGCTTCACAATTGCAGGAGGTTCCAGAAGGAAGGAAAGAGAGTGCTGGAGGCCCTTGGCAATTCATTGGCCTCTTGCCTCTCTTTGATCCACCAAGGCATGATAGTGCGGAGACTATTAGGCGGGCTTTGAATCTTGGAGTGAATGTCAAAATGATCACTGGTTTGTTCTGTTCTGTTCTCTAGTTGGAAGCCATGTGAAGACATTCCTTAATGATTTCTTTTCTTGTGGAGAAATAATTATAGCTGTAAAAGATGTCATGCAGGATAAAATGCAATTCTTCACTTGGGACTTGCTTGTATATAGTTTTACCACACATGTAACACAGAATTCTAATATGAGAACTGGAAATTCTTTCATATTTGCAATGGGTATGTTCTTTTCGTAAAACTTGTCAGAAAATTTATATGAGCCCCCCCCCCCTCCATGTGCCCCCCTTTATTGTACTGCCTTACCTTCTCTGTTAATCAAGTTTCCAAGTGTTGCACTTATCCAATCTTTCAACTCTATCTAACTTAAAATGATGTCAGATTACTTTTGGCATTCTGTTTCGAGTTTCTGATCCTCGTGGCTTTTATCAGGGGATCAACTGGCGATAGGAAAGGAAACTGGACGTCGTTTGGGAATGGGAACCAACATGTACCCTTCATCTGCATTGCTAGGGCAAAACAAGGATGAGTCTATTGCCGCTTTACCAATTGATGAATTAATAGAAAAAGCTGATGGATTTGCTGGCGTTTTCCCTGGTGCTTTTCTTTAATTTCTTTTCCTTAGTTAATTTTGGCACTCTGTGCTGAGGTTTGATGCATTGCTTCATAGAAATTTTGTAGCTGTTGTTTTTGTATAGGCAATGGATATTTAGTTTTCCTTGCTATTTTTGACGGGCTTGACATCTCTGTCATTTCAGAGCACAAATATGAGATAGTAAAACGTTTGCAAGCTAGGAAACATATCTGTGGGATGACTGGTGATGGAGTCAATGATGCTCCTGCTCTCAAGAAGGCTGACATTGGGATTGCTGTTGCTGATGCAACTGATGCTGCTCGTAGTGCTTCTGATATTGTCCTTACTGAACCTGGCCTTAGTGTCATTATCAGTGCTGTCTTGACAAGTCGAGCAATCTTTCAGAGGATGAAAAATTACACGGTAAACATTGGATTATCACCATGTTATATCTTTTTAATAGACTGACTTACATTTTCCTCTTCCTTTGGCAGATCTATGCAGTTTCCATTACAATCCGTATTGTGGTAAGTAAGAGCTCTGTCTGGGTGTGTGCATAATATAGGGTATCTTGGGAAGAAATTTGTGATGTTTCCTTACCCTTGTTGGTTTGATATGGTGATAGCTTGGTTTCATGCTGCTGGCTCTCATATGGAAGTTTGACTTTCCACCTTTTATGGTGCTTATCATTGCCATTCTCAATGATGGTTCGTTGCGCTCTCTCTCCCTCATCCCCCCCCCCCCCCCCCCCCCCCTCTCTCTCTCTCTCTCTCTCTGACACACACACACACACACACACACACACACACACACACACACACACACACACGAAGACACATGCAAAACATGTTAAGTGGACTAAAAGAATAGGGGAAATTTCCATGCTGTCCAGTTTTAGATTTAGGTTAGCATAGTTACCACAGATGTAGCATCCTTGACACCCTAAGAAAATCTTTTTCTGTTATGCTTGTTGATTGGGGTTTGTTTTATTTTCCTTGTATCTCGTTGGCAGTAGGTTCACATCTCATCTGTTCTCTTTATTCACTCATTCTTGATATGACCTGCATTTGTTTTCTTGGGATCTTACTAGCACCATGCGATTTCAGGTACCATAATGACAATATCAAAAGATAGGGTGAAGCCATCTCCTCTACCAGACAGCTGGAAGTTGGCGGAGATATTTACAACTGGAATTGTTCTTGGTAGTTATCTGGCCATGATGACTGTCATATTCTTTTGGGTAGCATATAAAACAGACTTCTTCCCAGTAAGATGACATGCCTTCTTTCATTTAGTTATGAAGTTTGTTTTGATTATGGAAGATGCATGTACTTGTTTGTAAACTATCAAGTACCTCGAACCATAAACTCAAAATACTCTTTACACTCGGCATGCTTGGTAAGAATGGAGTGGCAAGGTTTCATGGGGATAAGAAACTCATGTTGCTGGTTTAAGTTACAGGCCGTGGGTGACTGATACATGGTCATGTGTTATGTCCATCTTCGGCAGATTTAGAATTTGTCTTCATGTAACATCTGTATGCATGATGAATTTATTGTGTGGCATTCCTGGCGAACCTGTGATAATCAGTAGTTAATTCTTAATGCCTGTTAATTTCCAGAGGGTATTTGGAGTGTCAACCCTGGAGAAAACAGCTCACGATGACTTCCGAAAGCTTGCATCAGCAATTTATTTGCAAGTTAGCACTATCAGTCAAGCACTTATATTTGTCACCCGATCTCGAAGTTGGTCATTTGTTGAACGTCCTGGGTTATTACTTGTGGTGGCTTTTATCATTGCTCAGCTGGTGAGCCAATTTCCTTGTATGTTTGCTTGTGATTTCTTACATAATCTGGAAGTGAACTCTAACTTGGCCTTTCTTTTTGCTCAGATTGCCACTCTGATTGCAGTCTATGCAAATTGGAGCTTTGCGGCAATTAAAGGGATCGGTTGGGGTTGGGCTGGTGTAATTTGGCTCTATAATATCATCTTCTACTTTCCACTTGACTTCATCAAGTTCTTTATCCGCTATGCTTTGAGTGGGAGGGCATGGGATCTTGTAATTGAGCAAAGGGTATGGGTGCCATTGGCTTGATGGGGCTATTTATTTGAGTTTGGTCTGTCTTCGGTATAGTATTCTGTCTGCTTGTGTGTTTATGTTTTGTTTCTCTGATGGATTTCATTTTTTGTAGATTGCTTTCACAAGGCAAAAAGATTTTGGGAAGGAACAACGTGAGCTTCAATGGGCACATGCACAGAGAACCTTGCACGGGTTGCCACTACCAGACACAAAGATGTTCACTGAGCGGACACATTTCACTGAACTCAATCAGATGGCTGAGGAAGCAAAAAGGAGAGCTGAAATTGCAAGGTAGGCGCTGATGTTTAGCTGTCATTTTCAGCTTGGCACGTGATGTCTAACGTCTCAGCTAGATCATATCTGATTTCACATTGAAATGGGTCTTACCTGCAGATTTTCAGAAACATGAAAAAAAAAGGACTTGTTTCGAAAATATATACTATTGTGATACATGATTCTTTTTTGTGTTGTAATAACATGAAGCAGTAAGCTTGCCAGAAGATACGGAAAACACTTCCTCTTCTGGGCTAGTTGTGATACATTTTACATTTTTTCCTTTGCTGGAGTTTTGACGGGCCTTACTGGTTGTCTAAGTTCATTTGAACCACATTTCTGCTTTTTTCTAATTTATTTGCATTGATTGCAGGTTGAGGGAACTCCATACACTCAAGGGTCATGTAGAATCTGTGGTGAGACTGAAGGGCCTTGATATAGACACGATTCAACAAGCATACACGGTCTGAAGATCATCTGGAGGGATAGAGCACAATAAATGGCAAATCTTACCACTTCCAGCATGTTGTTGTGAGTTACCTGGAACTACAATGCCAATTATCGCTACAATGTTCTGAGTTCCGTACTTAACAGTGATGGGCATCTTTAATCTATTTCTTCTCTGGTCTATTCTTGCTTTGCAATGCCCACAAGAGGGAAGGCTCATCTTTTTGCCGTTTTTGTTTATATAGGAAGGTTATGGACGCTGGTCGTTTTCTTTGTTGTATTATGTTTATATAGCCGGGTAATTATCATGGAACTGTCTTTTTTCTCTGTTGCTACAAACAAACTCGAGTTCAGTTTAGTAATCATCGTGGCAGCCAATGTGGTTTGGGGACGAGCCATTGAAAATCAGATAGTTGGGTGATAAAACTGCTGTTTCGGCTGCTATTTGTTTCTTGTCATCTGTTGCCAAACTATTTCATGCCTCCGCATTTTCCAGTCCAACACCGCATGTGTCTGGTTATGTCTTGAGAATCAATTTACAATGTGTTGAGGTAGCGAATGTGCCTGAAGAAGCTAATGTACGACATCAATTCTTGTTTCTGGTTGCAGTTTGCTCATTGAACGGATATTGACCATTGATTTTTTGCAAAATCCTTGAAGCCAGTTGTTTGAATCTGTTAATTCGTTGGCATTATGACAGTTTAAATGTTGGGGATATTATTCCCAGGGATTGAAACCCATTGAAAGTTGCTTTTGTCGATGCAAAGTACACGAAACTCGTGATTCAAATGAGCCAAGAGACATTATTCTGAAAGAGCCTTCTAGCTTACAAATGTAGCGGACTACTGAGAATCTTTTCTATATATAAGGTGAAGTCTCACCCTGCTACATGAACCTAGTTGTTTGTAAAACACTGATCATGCTACGGGTTTCTCATATTGTTTTTTCTCCCCCATGGAGTTCAACCAGTGCATCATCCTTGCCCTCCTTGTACTTGTACCATCTGGCACACAGCAAAAAATAGCCCATGTTTAGGACCCCCAAAGCAGCAATCATGTAGTAGTAGTAATCAAGTCTTCCCTTGTTGAGATCTTCTGATAACCAATTTCCAGTTGCTGCACCATTTGTTGTTTGGTGAACTACTGTTATCAGTAAACTACTAAAATAACTTGAAGCTGCTATGCCGCAATAAAAGAGAGATCCTCCAATGCTTCTCATATTCTCAGGAAACTGCTTGTAGTAGAATTCAACCTGGCCAATGGAACCAAATGCCTCTGCAATTCCTGAGAGTGATAGCTGAGGGATTAACCATAAAGCTGACATTGATGAAATGGCACCTTTTCTTGGTGCGTTTCCTAGAGTTGGCTTGGTAAGAGCTATAGTCCTTCGCTTCTCTTCAACTAAGCCAGAGACTAACATGGTAACAATTGTGAGAAATATGCCAACGCCAATTCTTTGAAGAATTGTGATTCCAGCTTCTTTTCCTGTAATTCTCCGCAGAAAAGGGACAAGAATCCGGTCATAGATAGGAATGAAGACGCTCATACTTAGCATCAAGAACACGATATATGATGCAGCTGGTATCGCAAAGTTGCTGTTTCCAAGGCGTCTGTTACTCTGAACTGCTTGGAAGACTACATAGGTGTGCTGTTGAACCACAGCAACATAGTATATGATAGCAGCTGTCCATACAGGAATCACCCTAAACAAGCATTTCACTTCTTCCACTTGCTGCAAACTACAAAGTTTCCAAGGATTAGCTGGCGATCCATCTGGGTTTACTTGATCTTGTTGAGTCATGATTGCTGCTTTGTCGAGGAATCTGCAGGCATCATCAACCATAATTAGAATTCTTTACGTGTGAAGGGCATAGGTATTAGACAAGATATATCAAATCAGAATGGTCTTAAATTCTAAAAGTTTAGTTGAAAAGGTTGGATCACCTGAATTGATCCGTGTAAGAAAGCTTGGAATTGATGGACTTGGGAGGAATATAGTTGAAAAGGGAGAGCCAAGGTTGGTCCACTGGCTTCAACTTCCTTTTCTTGACTGCAACAACTATAACCCGTGCTACACTGGTCATCGGACTGCCAGTGGCTTTCACTTTTACGTACAATTTTGTACCCATGTAGTATACTAGACAAGAAATGAGCATCAGGATTGCTGGGATTCCTAAACCTATAGGCCAGCTAACATTGGATTGCACGTAGACAATTAGCGTTAAGGATATCATTTGGGCAAATGTGAAAGTAAAGAAGTACCAATTGAAGAAACTATTTACACCCCTCTTTCCAGATTCTGTTTCAGGGTTGAATTGGTCTGCTCCAAATGCCAAATTGCATGGCCTGATACCACTAGCTCCTATTATCATCAGGATGAATCCTGCCAGTAGAAATGCTATTTGACCGCCTGTTGGCCCTATGCATGTGCTGCTCTCCTTTGCACAGTGGGGTGGATGCAGTTTTGAGATTGCTGCTGTTAGTTGTATAGCAAGCAATCCCTTCACACAAAGCAGACAACAAATAACCATACAGTAAGATTCATGATATATATATGAAGTCCTCCTTTCTGATATAATACCATGAAAATGGAAGACTTCCATTGACATGAAATGTGTTCTGATGGTGGTATATATCAACAAAACAATCCCCGATATATTTAGGATGAAATGGTAATAAAATACTAGTTTCATGAGACATTAGTGATCATTTTACAAGATCTTTTAATTGAATTAATAGGACTGTTCTCTCCATCGTCTCCCCAGGAAAAACCCTGAAAAAAGCCTCTCCATTTTACACTCTTAACGTCCCTCTCTTTCCCCTCCCAGTTTGGGTCATATTAATTTTTTCTTTTGTATCTAAAAGACCTATATCTTATATTTAGATGCAACTGGTCACCTGTCTTCCTCGTGCAATCATGATTTTTTTCAGAGTCTCCGTAGTGGATTGATGATTATTTCTAGCTAAATAAAGAAGATCGACATTGATTAATGGTTTTGGTCGTTAGGATCTATAGCGTGATCCTTCCTTCTTTCTTTATTTCCTTTTTATACACACGTTATTGGAAAAAATAGATGTTAAATATAAAAATCTACAGTCAAACTGCCAATTTATGGGGTGTGATTATAATAATAACTATTATTATTAAATAGCAGCTGATTAAGTTAATTGACTATAAGATTCTCATGAGTGCATGTTTGACATTGGTCGGCAAACTGACGCACGCTAGCAGGTGAAAAGCACGGTTAGATTTCGCATTATAAAATCCAGAGTATACCAGAAAGGAGGCGACGGTAGCGAATCCTAGCGTCTTATAGCGACCAAAGTAGGTGTCGCAAAAAAAGGCTCCGATCAATGTGCCCAAGTTGGCAGTACCATTGAAGACGGTGATGATAGTTGCAGCTGTAATGCTCTTCATGTTGAAGACAGTAGTGAGATATATCAAGAGGTTGGACAAGGTTCCAATGGTTCCTAGCTTCTCGAACGTTTCGTTCCCTGAAATGATAAGACACAATAATCACCCATCACTTAGAATTGAGTAAATAAAAGAAAGAAAATACGAAGGGAAATCGAGGATGCTTGAAATCCCCTCATTTTCTGTGCTATATAATCGAGTATTTACCTATAATAAAGGGCATGACCTTCCATCCTCTGTAGATAACCTTAGGCTTGCTATTTGTCTCATCTTCTCCACTGTTTCCCATGGTTTCTTTCAGGTCATTCTGCACGCTTTCTTTCCCATTCTCCTCCCCGATGCTCCCTCTCTCGTCCCTCTTCTCCATGCCTTCTATCCTTCTTCACTCACTCCTCCTGACTCGGTGTGCGTACACGGTTTTTGTAGGACAGAGAGTAAGTGGGGAAGTGAGACTTTTGAAAAGGGAATAACTTTTCCTAGCCTTATTCGCTCACGTTTCTTCTACGCTTAGGACCACTTCTTTTTTTGGTTTGGTTTTAACAGTAAATATACCTCGATAAGAACCACCTATATTAAGTTTATTTTTTCAATTCTAATTAGAACGAGTTCAATCAAGTGTGTATCCAAGAACTAATGTGACCGGATTTCTTCCATAACTGTGCGCTGTCGGGTCCACCACAAGTCTTTCTCAGCTCAAATTTGACCTGAGAAAGAAAGCAGCAACGACAATCATGGTTCGCGTTTGAGACTGAGCTGCCATTGTCATGGAGCACAAACCACGCTTCCCTAGCTGCTGTTTGGAGCGCAATTCAAAAAGAGGGTGTTTTATTTTATTTTTATATTTTTAAATTATCTTTTCATGCTAGCATTAAAAATAAATTTTAAAAATATAAAAAAATTATTAATTTAATTTTTTTTTAAAAGCAACAATCACCACCCAAAAGCAAAGAATACATGTTTTTCTTTATAAATCCCATATAAAAACACCTAATCATACCTCACGGCACACAAACGCCCTTCTTTTTTTTTTTTTAAAAAAAAACAATTTCCTTCCACGCCGACCGTTAATTAATCCGTCATTTGTGACGTTGAGTCCACTGCCAGCCAAATTAATTTCCGCCGGTCGTTGAGATGTATCTTCTACATGACTTGAGCACACAGGGAAAGCAAGAGATATACGTGATTCTGGTGTTTTTGGTTTTATTTTTTTATTTTTTATTTAAAAAACAATGTTATTTTCATGTTCTGAATTTCGGGTTTATTAAAAAAATAATTTCTGATTTGCTGTCTTCCACCGTCCAATATAAAATAATAGCATATCTGTCTTTAATAATAATAATTCTTAAGAGATTTTTCCAAAGAAAATTGCACAAAATCCTCCACAGAACTAAAGAAGGAGACAAGTGGCAGTATATGATTTCAAATAAAACCTTGAAGATTGACAAAGAAAAAAGAAAAAAGAAAAAAGAAAAAAGAAAAAAGAGGTGTCACTCTCTCCTCCACCCTCTCATACCAACAGCATAATCATGTCTTGACAACTGGTTTTCTGACAGAAAGAAGCGTGGCTTGTCCGAAATAGAGGGTAGGACAGCGTCGATATATATATATTTTTTATTCTTCCTATCCATCTGAATGCTTTTCATCATTTCTTAATTCTTACGAGTGTTTGTAACTGTGGCTGAAAAATATTTTTTGAAAAATTTTAAATTTTTTTATTTTTTTTTACTTAAAATTTACATGGTTTTGATATTTTTAGTGAAAAATAATTTTAAAAGAAATTAAAAAAATATTTTTTAATATATTTTAAAATTAAAAATACTTTAAAAAATAATTATTACAACAATTCCAAACAAATTACGTATATTTATTCTAGCTGTAATAGTAAATAATTAGCTTGATTTTCGCGTCAGTGTTATTTAATTTTAAAATCTTGTATAAAAAACAAAAAAAAAAAGTTGTATGCATATGAGCTGCTTTTCTTAATTTAATTTAAATAAAACTTTTATCACAATATATAAAGTCAAATTATTTTCATAAGTTGAAAAAAACACGTTTTTGACATGAAATTTCTCTCTCTAGAAACTGTGAAGACACTATTATGTCGGGCATACAGTTTTTTGTATCAATCTTTTTTTAAAGTTTTTATAGTTAAAACTTACTTTTTAATCTATGTATTTCTTTTATATATATATATATATATATATCTTCATTTATAGCATGGTTTATTTTTTAATAAAGAGTTATTATGATTTGAAAAGCAAGTTCAAATAAAAAAAGAAAAAAAGTGTACTTTGATAATTTTTAATCTACTATATTTGAAAATAAAATAATAATTAATTTAAAAAAATATAAATTTTTTTAATAAAAAAATTAAACATTTTATTATCATTGAACACTCGTGAGATTTTCTTATAAAAAATTTGCATATTATTTTTGTATATAATTATTTGATCTGAAGAAGAAAACACATCATTTGCTTGAGGTTGTTTTCAAAAAAAAAATAAAAAGATGACATGTTGGCTGCTACAATAGATTGCTATAAAATTAGGGTTTGGGTAATTTAGACCTTAAAAACTAAATTTCAATCTATTTTTGTTTAAAAAAACATCAACAACCCAAAATATCCTTCACTCAGTCTCAAAACTCAAAATCAAATTAAATTATAAATATTCTGATCTATATTTTTAGGAATGATTAAAAGCTCAAATCATCTCTGTCATAACCTATTTATAGGTTATTTTTAAAATTCATATTTTTTTTAAAAATAATAAAATAAAAGCTAGCGGTGTGTAGAAAGCAAGTAAAGGAGGATTTCAAACATATAAGAAAATCAAGCTGTAATTTTGGATAAAATTCAAAACCTAATTGTACCTCATTATACCTAAGATTGAAGAAACAACGCAAATTCAAGGTTAAATTAAATGATTATTGGACGAGTTTGCATAAAAATTAAGTCCAAGAACATACTTAAATTTATAATAGGTGAATTTGATTAAATCATGGGTCAAATTAAAGTTTGATTATGTTTAAGAATTAATTTTAGTTCAATTGAAGGATGTAATTAGATGCAAGACTTAATTATACTTTAAATGGGTCAAATTAATTTTATGAGAGGCTTAATTGGTGACAAATTAAGTTTGAGAGCCTAATTTGAGCTTAATTGAGAATATTAAAATTTTAGAGAACAAATTTAATTTTTACCAAGTTAATTGATTGAAATTGAGAGGCAAAATCGCAAGAAAATCAAAGTTTTAGGGTCAATTAGGGGTTACATTGAAGAAATTCGCAGCAAATGACCAATCTGAAAAAGAGTGCTGAACGATAAGATTGATTGAAATCATGGGTGAAATTGAAGAAAATAAAAGTTTAATGATCAATTAGAGGCTAAATTAAAGAAATTGAGACCAAGGACCACAATAAAAACAACGCTGAAATCTGGGTCTAGAATTGAAGCTTTTACAGGGACCAAATTGCATAAACTTTAAAGTTTGAAGCCAATCAGGAGTGTAGATGAGATAAATCAGAAATCGAAGGACCAAAACAAACTTTACAAAAACAATGTTGTTTTGATTGCCGTTTATTTTCTCCTTCAATTTTCTTTGAAACGATAGCCAAGGGAGACTATTTTGTAGATGCATTTAATGCCCCTAATCTTCACCAAAGTTGACAAAAATTGCATACAAATGATTATTTGACATTTCTTTACAACCTCGTATGGTCCGTTCAGGCTGATTGACAACACAACAGTTACGACTCTAGCCTAAAAAAATCAACTCAAACAACCTTTAACTATAAAAAATTACACAAAATCCTCCCCCACTCTATCCATAGAACTAAAGGAGACAAGTGGCAGTATATGATTTCAAATAAAACCTTGAAGATTAACAACAATATATTAACAACCACGTGGTAATACCAAAAATAAATGCAGGGAATTCTAAGAGTTAAAACTCATCAGAATAAGTTTTAGGTTTGCTCCATAAAAGTCATTAATTTGAGACCCACAAATCTTAGAACCACTGGAGATTTACATGATCGTTAACTTAGGGCCCGTATAATTAGTCGAGGTACGAGTAAGACCACCTAGACACCCATATTAATAATAATAAAAAATAATAAGTATAGGGCTCGTGTCCAATCATGTCTTGACAACTGGTTTCTGACCAGAAAGAGACGTGTCTTGTCCGAAATTGAGAGTAGGACAGCGTCGATATTTTTTTATATTCTTCCTATCCATTTGAATGTCTTCGTGTCCAATCATTTCTTGCTTGATTGCATTGTAGTTACATGTCTTTAAAGATTAAATTATAAGTATCAATTCTAGCTGTAATAGTCAATAATTAGCTTGATTTTCGCGTCACACTACGAGTGTTATTTAATTTTAAAATCTTGTATATAAAGTCAAATTATTTTCATGAGTAGAAAACAACGCGATTTTGACATGAATTTTCTCTCTCTAGAAACTGTGAAGACGCGATTGTGTCGGTCATATTGTTTTTTCTATGAATCTTTTTCAAAAGTTTTCCTAGTTAAAACTTACTTCTTATATATATCTTCATTTATTTTACTATATGCGAAAATAAAAGAATACTTAATTCGAAATAAAAATATATATAATTTTTTAATAAAAAGATTAAACATTTTATTCTCACCAAACGCTTTTGGATTTTCTTATAAAAATATTTGCATATTATTCTTGTACATGATGATTTAAACTAAAGCAGACAATATTGTTCACTTGAGGTTTTTCTTTTTTAAATAAAAAGATGATATGTTGCCCACTACAATAGGTTGCTAGAAAATTAGGGTCCGAGTAATTTAGACTCTAAAATCTGAATTTCAACCTATTTTTATTTAAAAAAACACAAAAAAACAATAGAAATATCAACAATCTAAAATACCCTCCAATCAGTCTCAAAACTTAAAATTAAATTAAATTCTAAGTGTTCCGATCTACATTTTTAAGAATAATTAAAAGCTCAAATCATCTCAATAAAACTCCATTATTTAAAATTAATCAATTGACATAAAGATTGATATTTTTGTATGACCATTATATAATCAACCAAAACCTTTCACTCTTCTTTTTATTTTTAATTATTTTCTCTCACTTAATACACGAGAATTGAAAAAAGAAGAAAATAAAGTTTTAGAATCAAAATATTAAAACCAGCAACTAAAAAGGTTAAATATATAAAATTCAAAAGATGAAACCAAATATTTTTTAGCCTCATGAATAGTTAACAAGTATTGTGGATATATTGTAGCAATCAATAGGGCTCTATCTACATAGACAGTAAAACTTCTAACTCTTTTAGTTTTTTGAATTATAATTTTTAATATTAGCAACAAAATGCAATAAAATAAAATAAAAAAGATAACAATTGTAGATCCAAAATAATTTTATAATTAAGTATTACTCTAAAAGTGGTGGTTTTTTCATCGAGTATGGCTCCACCATTCATCATCTCACACATTACCGTGGATGGGTTGTGTAAAATTTTATGTTTTTGGTGATTTGGTCTTAATTGAAAACTAATTGATTTTGATTTCTTATGAAAAGGTGAGATTGAAAGAAGAGGGATTGAAATGAAAAATGAGCTAAACATGGGTGACATGCCATAAGTTTCGCAAAAGATGCACTTTGGTCTTTGTAATTTAAAAATCTCAAAAATTATATAATTTCACTATCTCAATATTTTTCCAATTTAATTTTAGTGCAAAAAATTTATTTTTGTTATTTTTTAGTCCTTGGTTGAGAAAGGAGATAGAGGGGTCGCTGGATTCCGGCAGTTGAAAGAGAAAAGTATCGTTAACACTGATGTAGGCCATCAAAATGGATGTTATTTATGTCAAATGGTTTTATTTAATGAGAGGAGTTCATATTAAGTGTTTTTTTAGCTTTAAAGTTTGTGAGAAAACATATCTGAGCTTGGGTTGATTTTTGAATTCGGGTTGATTTCAGGTTTTTGGGTTGTTTTCAAGGCCATATATAGGTTTATCACGGTTTCTATGATGTTTTAGGTAAAAAAATAGGTTGAAAATGAGTTTTTGGATGAAAAAAACTCAAACCCTGATTTCTCAGCCACAAAAAATTAAGGGCCTAATCACACAGGCCTTCTTGGTCTGATCATACAGGCCCAACGTACCTAGCCTTTGCTTTTTTGTCCAATTATTTATTCAAATTAATAATTTTTTTATGGTATGTTATTTTTTTAATTTATGTTTAAATTAGTAGCTCTTCTCTATTTCGCTTTGCTTAGAGAACCTGTTGTAAATAACAATTATTTTTTAGGTATGCATTTAAATTTAAAGAGTTTTTCTGATTTATCTATAATTTTTTTTTTTTATCTTTTGTATGAATGAACCATATTTTTAAAAATAAAATATGTGTAGTCTTGCATGATGTTTTTCTTTCCTATTTTATTTTATTTGATCAATTTAATTTGTGTCTCTATTTCTATTATTTTTTGCTTAAATAAAAAAGATATTTTAATAAAAACATTTAGCAAACACTACCGGGTATATGTCTCGTCTTTCGAGATTAAATATTTTGATGTGTACTTGTCGCTCGATTTTCAAGTTTTGTTTTTAGATATCGTTAATGACTTTTTATTTATTTATTGACATATATAGTTCTCGATTTATTTGATTACATGTACGCACGAAATTTTTTATTTGAACTCAAATTTTTTAAACTATAGAAATGTGTTGGAAAAAATCTACATATATAATTTTTTTATAGGAAAGAAAATATCCGATCTGTGGAGGAGCATGGGTCACATAACTAGTATAACACTAGATTTTGACAACGCCATGCTATGGTAGTGCTTGTTGTGTTATCCAAAATCTTATTCCGGTGAAGGGCATGCAATTAATAAATGAAAAAAAGAGAGGTGAAAAGTGAACTTATATAGATGTAAAGATAACTTGCATTTTTATTTTTTAGTGGTTCACTAGTTTTTTTTTGCTCACGCTATATTGTTAGTTAGATAAAAAATTATTTATACTAAAAAAATTATCTAGGTTGCGAGGAATTTTTTGGAATTGTTAATAAATCCAACCTAGTGAGTCAACTTTAAAAACTCTTGACTTGACTCCCTACCTAGCTCGAGTTTCATTAAGTTGTGTGAGAGTTGCCTTGACGTAACTCAGTCAACTTGACATGTTTAAAGATAACTCGGATGATCCATAAAAAGTGTGGTTTGACTTTAAAAAAATTTCAAGATGATTTGTTTTTAATATTTAGATGGTGACATATTTGATTGACTCGGGCTTTACAACTTAACTAGTAAAACTTGCAACCCGAATCATGGATACCACTAGTTTAACAACTTTTTTTTACTTAATAATACGATAACAAAAATAGAAGTTTATAAAATTGAACACCAACCAAATGTTAGGATTATTTTAAGATTGTGATAACTTCATAAAAAGTAAGTCAAAACAAGTTATGAATACCAGTTCAAAATCAACCAAATATTGTAGGATAAAATTGATAAAAAATCCAAAAATGATTCAATTAAAAGAAAAAAAATTGAAAGATATAAATTTTTTAAAAGAAACCATAGAACATTGTTATTAAACCCAACCCAACATATCAACCTTTAAACCTTTCCACCCAATTCCTTGACTAGCTTGGGTTTAAAATTAACTTCCATAAGAGTTGACTATTGGTGACCCAGTTGATTTGGCAGTCCAAAAACAACCCTGAGACCTGTAAATGTGTGGTTTGGCTTTTAAAAAAAAATTAATATGGCATCTTTTTTTTTTAAAAAAATATTGAGACAATGACATATTGAATCAACTTGAGCTTTGTTGTAACCCATTTTTGGGTCCCCACACAAAAATAAAAATAAAAATATAAATATATAGCTGGAAGAAATTAGAAAAATAATAGGAGGTTGGAGCGCTCAGAAAAGGATCAGAAAATTGATTAAGGAGGTTCAAAAATATAAGGATTGAAATTTTTTACAATATATACTTAAATGATGAGAGCCCTGTGGGAAAAGAAAATTTAATTTGAAGAGAAAAGTCCAAAATTGGATGTTTATGGACTTAATTAGATTTTATTGAAGGTTTAATTGAATTTATAGAGGGTTTGATTGCAAAAACAATTGATTTTTAAGTCAATTTGAGCTTTAATTGGAAGAAATTAAAGTTCTGGGGTCAACTTATAATTTTTAAGAGTTGATTTGGTCAAATCAGGGGCTTAATTGCATAAATATTGAAGTTTAATGGCCAATTAGGGACTTAATTGAGGAAATCTGAAACTAAGGACCAAATTGGAAAAGGCGTGTAAATAGAGGGGCTGTAATTAACAAAATCAGGGGCCAAATTGAAGAAATTAAAAGTTTATTGATCAATTGAGGGTCCAATTGCATAAATTAGAGACCAAGAACCAAAGTGAAAAATGCGGCCAACTATAAGGGCGGCGATTGAAGTTGAAGGGATGCAATTGAAATGAACAAAAGATAAATTAAAGACTGATTTGGAAGTTGGCATGTTGGCGCCATATTTAAATAAAACAACACGTTTTGTCCAAAATCACGCCGTTTCATGCTTTTCAAAAAAAATAAAAATAAAAAGGGTGCAAAACAGTGTCGTTTTGAGCGACACTGTTCCTTTTTCTTCTTCCTCTGGATGTGCAGCAGGGGAAGAATGAAAACTTTTTTTTTTCTCTTGAATTCTTCCTGCCTCTCTTTCCCCGCATGCTTCTGCCTAAAACCCAAAGCCCCACGCATGCCCTCATGATGAAAAATCAGCAAGGACGTGCTCTGCAAACCCACGCCCGTTGGCTGCCTAGCCCGGCGTCGTGGCAGGGCAGGTTGGCGTCGCTCCCCACGCACAGCGATAGGGTGGCAGTAGGGACGCCCCCCGCTCCCCTTTGCCTTATAAATACCGCACTCATTGCCAACAGATAGTGGGGGAACAAAAAAAGGAAAACGCAGAGAGAAAACGAAAACAGAGCAGGAAAAAAGTGAGGAGAGGCAGAGAAATAACAAAGGAAAAGAGAGAAAGGAACGAACCAAAGAGAGGAGAGAAAGTGACCAAAAGGAGAGTAACATAATAGAGAGAGAAAGGAAAGATTAAGGGGAAGCTGGAAACCAGGAAGGGAAATTTTGTTAAATAACAAAACCAAGAGGACAAAGAGACAACCACTGGTAAACGAAACAGAGAAAGAAAGAAAGAAAAATAGAGGAGAGGGGAAAAGGAAGAATCTCTCTCTTCGCCGCTGGAAATAACAGCATTGCTGTTTGGAGCCGCCGTCCGTGAGCCACGACACCGCCACCGGCCTCCACTGCAGCACCGCCAGCGAAGCAGCCAGACTAGCAACGCACTGCCTCTTCCGCGCCAGGTAACTCTTCTTCCCCCTTCATTGTTTGCGTTTTGTAGCTTTTTAGCTCCTGCATGCAGAATGAATAGCGTTCTGCATGCAGGAAGAGGGGAGGGAAAATAATTCCCCCCCGGTCAGTTATGTTGCTGGGCCAGGCTGATTCTGGCCCAGCATTGTTGGTTTTTTTCCTTCTCTGGGCCAGGATGGTTCTGGCCCAGCCATGTGTTTATGGGCCAGACTGATTCTGGCCCATCCCTACTGTCTGGGCCGGGTCCAGCCCAGAAGAAAATAGAATATGAACTTTTGGGCTGAAGATCGGCCCAACCCTTTTGGGGTTGAGTCCGGCCCAGTTAGTGGGCCGACCCAGCCCAGCCCAGCCCATCTAGTATTATATATTATATATTATATTGTTTTTGTATTATATATATATATAATTTAAAAAAATTCTGAAAAATCCTTAAAAAATTTGTTGATTTTCCTGCATATTTTTATCAAAATTATTTAATACTGGTTTGTATTTTTATACCGTAAAGATACAAATCCAATATTAAAATACTCGGTTTTCGTCGAGACATCAAAAATATAAACTATAAAAAAAATGTTTTGTTTTCATGCATACGGCCTAGTCTCTCCAAAGATAGAGAAAAAAAATCATCACATCATATTTTCATATAACAAAGAAAATTTCAAAAAATATCTGTATTAGTATGCACTTTTGCTGTAACAACAAGTTTGTTAGAACCATGAGAACTAGGCCAATATTTTAAAAATTCTAAAAAATATTTTTGTCTTCTTTTAGTATCTGGATTAAAAATTTATACGTAAAACATATTCCTAATATTAAAAATATATTTTTCATATAGACGTTAGAACGGTTAGGTTTTTACCCGATAAGATAAGGACCTCCTTACTAAGGAGGACTTTTCTTAAACCATAGACAGACCAACAACTAGAAATACGATAACACCTTAGTTTTTTATCAGACAATCAAACAATGCAGCTTACCTTAGGTAAGATGTATTTGGGGTGCTAATATCTTCCCTTTACGCAACCAGTCCTCGTACCCGATCTCTGAGACCAGTTAGGGTTCCTAGTGACCAAAATATTAGGTGGCTACTCCCATTCCATTTTTCATTGATAAAAAACAAGAATTTCTTGTCTCTCTATATTTGCCAGATAGATAGATACATTTTAGATTTAAAGTGGAACATATTCGCCGCGACGCCGCACCCGTGCGACAGGCTTCACGACTTAATTCGCTAAACCTGCGACTTGGATCAAGGACTCTACTGAATTTAAAAATTTATTTTTTAACTATTTTTTATTTAATGATGTGATAAAAAAATAAATATTTGTAAAAATTAAGCACCAACTAAATGCCGAGATATTTGTTTAAGACTAAGATAACTTTATATAAAATAAATCAAAATAGATTATGATGACCCATTTAAAATTAATAAAATATATAAGGATAAAATTTAAAGAAAAAAATTGGAAGGTAGAATTTAGAAAAAAAGAAAAAAAAGTTTGAAAAAAAATTAAGACATTTTATTGTATATATAAACAATATGACATCATAACATTGATTTTTTTTTTATAAAAGAAATCAGCACATTTATCTCAAAATTCTAACAAAATAACACAATTTGAGAATCTTCTAGTAAATAGCACACTTTCATATTGTTGCACTTCTGAAGTTGGACATTTACTAAATGTCACTATTCGCAAATGCAACAAGACATTTGTCACGTTTTAGAAGCATGACTTATCATGAAATTTAAACATCTCCCAGATAAAAGAACACAAATAGATGCAAATATCTCTCTCTCTAAAAACTAACTTCCATAACCTTTCTCTCTCTTAAAACCCACAAATCCCTTATGTTTTGCCCTTAAAACACCTAAAAAAAAATCAAACCCAATTTAGTCTCCAAATGTATCCTTAGATGTTTTCCTCTTTAAAATCCGTCACTGTCACTGTTGCTGTCGCCCCAACTTTTTTTCTAGTCCTACAAGAAAGGTAAACATATTACATTGCTATGAATTTGTGTTTGATTTAGTTGAAATAAAATCATTGTTAATGGTTTAGTTTGAGTTTAGGGTTTTTTGAATTAGTAATAAATTAGTTATTAATACCATTAATTAGAATTGATCTGATAGAGTTGAACATGAAAATAAGTTATATTAATTACGAATTATTTTTTTCAATAAATTATGTGTTGTATTGGATTTTTGATAAGTTGTCGAATTAGAGATTTTGTGTGGATTGGTTGAAATCAATCAATAATTTTATGGACTATGCTTGATGATTTCATGTTATAGAGCATGATTGCGATAAAATTTTGACAAATTACACGTTGCGTTGAATTGTGGATAAGTTGCTGAATTTAATATTTTCTTTGAATTGTTTTAATTTGCTATGAATTTTGATTTGATTTAATGCAATTAAGTATGAAAATATCAATTAGATTTGATACATGAATTATGTTTAATTTTGATCAAGTATGCATTGTGTTAAATTTTAGGAATTTTTTTGAATTTGTTATGGATTTTGGCAATTAAAATTGGAGTAATGCAATTTAGTTAAAACTATGTCTGATTAACTGAAATTCGATTGTTTATTACATAATTTATTATAACATATTTATGTTATGTCTTATGGTGGCGTATTATTCCTGATGTGAATTGTAATATCACATACAATGATGAGAGCAATTTATTGTTAAATAGTAATTTAGGCATGTCATATGCGAAAATGTAATAAACTATTTGTTAGGGGCTTGGATGTAACTATAATGTTATTGATGTTGAAATAACTTAGAGGTGTCAAATTGGTGAACAACATTATTATCATGTATCAATTGTATGTGATGAGAGTTTTAAGATATTGATTGATTTTTTTCATTCAAAATGGATTGAACATGATGGTATTGTATATGAGTAGGAAACCAAAATCTTTGTGTCTCCCAACTTCTAGTTGAATATGTAAAAGTGCTTCACAATCTACTGATCTTTCAAAGTCATTAATAGAGGGAAAACAAATTTATTGTCGGATGATTTGTTACAAAAGGTTAATGATACTTTGTTTGACAATCCATTTGCTGATCAACATAGATTTGACTATTCTAAGCCTAATAACAATGAAGATGATAAGACGTTAAACCTGAATATGATAGTAAATATTGATAATGATGTTGATAATGATATTGATGATGAAATAATACCTCATATTCTTGAATATGGAGATGCTTCTAGATCAAGTTTTGTTGTTTCTCATGATTGATCACTTAGTCATTAGAATCATTTAATTATTTTCTGAAAAGTGCTCA
>Ga0325410_1001657_pt1 | contig 24679 bp, 20 predicted proteins | sample PopdelMetagenome_16_FD_206182 | JGI IMG/M metagenome (GOLD analysis project Ga0325410, IMG submission 206182) | Populus deltoides microbial communities from Bellville, Georgia, United States - Xylem-PdIQD-R3 | ecosystem: Host-associated > Plants > Phyllosphere > Stem > Wood/Secondary xylem...
TTAGTAGCAATGATATAAGGGTTGTGATATTCTTATGCATAAACTGTCATAATTGCTTGGAGAGGCATATAAATACATTATATATAAGTGTTTTATTTTGGACTCTATTATAATGCTGAGTTGTTTTGTTTGTTTTAATTTTTATTTTTCTTTTTGTTTTTTTAATCTGTTTTTATCTTTGTTTTTTTAATAAATATTTTTTTGTTTAATTTTTTTTTCTAATGATGAAATTTTTTCTATTTAGTTATTAAACTTTCATGACTCATGTTCCGGATTTAACGGATTAACCCGTAATTTTTTTCTAGTTTTTCTTTTTAACTAATTTTTTCGAGTGCAATCCATAGTGAAACGCTAAACTGTCTTTTTTTTAAGTTGTTTTTTTTCTTTTCTTTTTTGTTTTTTTCTTTGTTTTTTTAAGTTGTTTTTTTTATAAATATTTTTTTTTGTTTAATTTTTTTTGTTAATGTTAAATTTTTTTTATTTATTTATCAAACTTTCATGACACGGATTCCGGGTTTGACGGGTTAACCCAGATTTTTTTCTGGTTTTTCTTTTTAATTAATTTTTTCATTTAATTTAGTTTGTTAATGTTAAATTTTTTCTATTTAGTTATTAAACTTTCAAGACACGGATTCCAGATTTGACGGGTTAACCTAGCTAATTATGGGTTAACCCCTAATTTTTTTTCGTGCCCGGTTATCAAACTTTCCACAGTGAAACGCTGAGTTGTTTTCTTCTTCTTTATTTTTTTTTTGCTTTGTTTTTTAAGTTTTTTTTTTGTTTTTTTCTTTGGTTTTTTTAAGCTGTTTTTTTTAATGAATATTTTTTTTTAATTTTTTTTAATGTTAAATTTTTTTTCTATTTAGTTATCAAAATTTCATGACACAGGTTCCGGGTTTTATGGGTTAACCCAGATTTTTTTCCTGGTTTTTCTTTTTAATTAATTTTTTTGAGTGCAGTCCATAGTGAAACGCTGAGCTGTTTTTTTTTTTTTGCATTTTTTTTCGTTTTTTTAAGCTGTTTTTTTTCTTTTTTTTTTTTGCTTTTTTCTTTGTTATTTTTAAGCTATTTTTTTCTTTCTTTTTTTTAATGAATATTTTTTTGTTTAATTTTTTTTTGTTGATGTTAAATTTTTTTCTATTTAGTTATCAATCTTTCATGACACGGGTTCTGGGTTTGACTGGTTAACCTGAATTTTGTTCTGGTTTTTCTTTTTAATTAATTTTTTCGAGTGCAATCCACAGTGAAACGCTAAACTGTCTTTTTTTTAAGTTGTTTTTTTTCTTTTTTTTATTTTTTCTTTGTGTTTTTAAGCTTTTTTTTCTTTTTTTTTAATGAATATTTTTTTTGTTTAATTTTTTTTGTTAATGTTAAATTTTTTTCTATTTAGTTATCAAACTTTCATGACACGGGTTCCGGGTTTGACCAGTTAACCTAGATTTTTTTCTGGTTTTTCTTTTTAATTAATTTTTTTCATTTAATTTAGTTTATTAATGTTAAATTTTTTCTATTTAGTTATCAAACTTTCATGACACGGATTCCGGGTTTGGTTGGTTAACCCAACTAATTCTGGGTTAACCCGTAAATTTTTTTTTCTACTCAGTTATTAAACTTTCCACAGTGAAACGCTGAGCTGTTTTCTTCTTTTTTTTTTCTTTTTTTTAAGATGTTATTATTATTATTATTATTATTATTTGCTTTTTTCTATATTTTTTTTAATGAATAGTTTTTTTTTTAATTTTTTTTTAATGTTAAATTTTTTTATATTTAGTTATCAAACTTTCATGACACAAGTTCCGGGTTTGACGGGTTAACCCATATTTTTTTCTTGGTTTTTCTTTTTAATTAATTTTTTGAGTGCAGTTCACAGTGAAACGCTAAGCTGTCTTTGTTTTTGTTTTTTTTTTGCCTTTTTTGCTTTGTTTTTTTAAGCTGCTTTTTTTTTTCTTTTTTTAATGAATATTTTTTTTGTTAATGTTATATTTTTTTTCTATTTAGTTATCAAACTTTCATGACACGGGTTTGACCGGTTAACCTAGATTTTTTTCTGGTTTTTCTTTTTAATTAATTTTTTCATTTAATTTAATTTGTTAATGTTAAATCTTTTTTATTTAGTTATCAAACTTTCATGACATGGATTCCGGGTTTGACGGGTTAACCCAGCTAATTCTGGATTAACCTGTAATTTTTTTTCCTACTCAGTTATCAAACTTTCATGACACAAATCCTAGATTTGACGGGTTAACCTAATTAATTCAGATTTTGTTTCTTTTTCTTCATGTAGGCTTTTCTTTCTTTGTTTTTTTTAAATTAATATTTTTTTTGTTTAGTATTTTTGCTTTTTTTTCCTTTTTAATTATTATTTTTTTAAAATTTATTTTGTTAATATTAAGTTTTTTTCTATTTAGTTATTAAACTTTCATGACACGGATCCCAGGTTTGACGGTTAACCTAGTTTGATGGGTTAGCCCAGTTAATTCAGATTTTTTTTCTTTTTCTTTATTAGTTTTTTTCTTCCTGTAGGTTTTTTTTCTTTGTTTCTTTTCTTTTTAATTAATCTTGTTTTTCACTTTAGTTTATTAATGTTAATTTTTTTTTCTATTTAGTTATCACACTATTATGATACGAATCCCGGGTTTGACAGGTTAACCTGATTTGATGGGTTAACCCAGTTGATTCAAATTTTATTCTTTTTCTTTATTTGTTTTTTTCTTTAAATATTGTAATTAACTATAACTAAAAGATATCGATATTTTTTCTTCAAATTTCATGACACGAATCACAAGTTTGACGGGTTAAACCAATTGATTTAATTTTTTTTCCTTTCAATTTCATCTTTTAATATCGATTTAATTAAGAATTAAACTTTATGATTTGTTTTGTTTACTGTTCATTAGATTATTGTGATCTCATAAGGGGATTTTATTGCACCCCTCCTTACAAAGCACTATTCATCGGAATAATGCTTTGCTTTATTGTTTTTTTCTTTTCAATTAATTTTTTTAATTTCATTTTGTAATATTAAATTTTTTTTCTTTTTAATTATTACACTTTTATAACAAGACCTTGCAACTAGATTCATATCCAAGACTCTGGGTTTGATGTTACAACCAAATTCACTTAAACTTGAGTCATGCAAGTTTAGTATTATTATTAATATTATAAATATAACTTTTAAGTCAGGAGTAGCACAGACCCAATATTCCTAGATATAACTTTGTAAAAAAACTAACACTTTTAGATTTTAACTTTTTTTAATATTTTTTATATAAAAAAAATTAACCCACAACACAGGCCTAGTTTCTAGTAATATTTATTTTCTTTGCAGTTCCCGTGGCGTCAAACTTGCAGAATTTATATGCTGAGTAGAACCCATGTTATATTGCTCGGTATTGCGATGTTTTTGTTTTTTTAAGGATAAATTTGTTGAATAGAACTCATCTACTGTTGGGATAGATCTGCTGAGTAGAACTTAAAATTAGCAAACATTTAGCTTTCCCTCTTCTTTCTTCGTCTGGGATTGTGAAACTCTCGCTAAAGAACACGAGATAAACAAAAAAAGAACCCCTTCAATTACTCTTTTAATTGTGTGTTCTATTTCTTTGTTTTGCTGGTGAGGAAATGTGATAGAAACCAAAGGAATATTATGAGTTGTACTATTTTTTGCAGGTGAAAGTTTTGAGATTGAGTGAGGAAGCGAGTCGTGGAAACCCAGAATTGTGGTTTCCTCAAAAATCAGCTTTAACATTTGCGTATATTTTGTGATTTTGTAGTTGAGTTTTCTTCAGAAACTGGTGAATTTTCCTGGTTAGGAGTATTTTTTGATTAACAGTAAGATTATAATATTTAATATAAGAGTTGTTAATTAGAATATAATGAAAATCTTGTAATTGTTTTGTTGATTTTTTAGAGCATATAAAGTGGTATGTAACTTGTAAACTTTGTAATTTTGAAAAATATGAAGGTAAAGTTTTTTTATAAAAAAACCTATGCTAAAGAAGGTTGAGGTAATTTTTCCTTTTAAAAACTATTTATTTTATTCACCTGTCATTCCTTTTTCTATTTATTTTATTCTCTTAATAGCAAAATAAATAAATAAATAAAATAGATATTGTGTAGAGATTGAGAAAAAGGCATTCTTTGAAATAAAACAATATTAAATTGAGTGTGATCAACACAGATAAAAGGACAAAATAACTAGTCTCCAATTAATTTATTTTTCAAGGGATTAATTTATAATCTACTCTATATATAAATCAAATTGACAGGCAATCAAATCCTTACTAATTACCAATGATAATAAATTCGTCCATAATTTTTTTTATTCGACGGAAAAATTATTATCGAATAAACTATTTTTTGGTTGAGCAAAATTAAGGTATATTTCTCATATAGACCCGGTACATTCAAAAGAATTTAATAAAATTCATTTGGATATTCACTCCAAGATTTGAAAACAAATATATAGTCTATTCTTTAAACTTAGTTTTTTTTTAAAATTTTTTAGCAGGTTTCTAATTGTTTTTGTAACATATTATAGGACGCGAGAGGGAAAAGTGAGAGAAAATACAGTAAAAGTATGAAAAAAAACCAGCTTTAGTAGACATTAACAAATTAGCGTTAAAGAGTAAAATTCGAACTTTCCAAATAACGCAGGGGGTAACATTAGAAAATAGAAAAGTACAAGGATAAAAGTGGAGCACCGATAACGTTATAAGGGTACAAATACAGTTTACCCCATAGAAAACAAAATACGAGCCATCCCCTTGAATATCTGGGCTTAGTAACCGAACTATGGGCCGGCTCATTATGAATAATCCTCAGCCCTCCATCGCTCCCTCCCTCCCTCCCTCACATTCATAAATTCCGCCCTTCCCCGCTTAACTCTCTCAATTTCATTTCCCCAAAAAGAAAAAGAAAAGAAAAGAAAAAACCGCCTCAACCGATCAGTCACGGAGAGAAGAGAACCCTAGGAAGATAAATGGCGTCGTCCTCTTCTTTGTCGTCTTCAAAAGCTGGAGAATCGTACATAGGAAGCCTAATTAGTATCACTTCTAAGTACGAGATTCGCTACGAAGGTGTTCTTTATCACATCAATCCACAAGACGCCACCATTGGCCTAAAAAACGGTGCGCTTTTATATTCTTCTGTTGTCTCCCTACGTTTTCTTATTCATCACGATGAATCTGTACTTCAAAGCAAATTACACGAATAACTAATAATAATGATAATCTGGTGATATATGGTTTCCGAGTAATTTTTGAGAGTGATGAAATTTGTTATGCTGCACGCTACTCTCTTTTTTAGTGATTTTACTGGATAATTTTGTTGTCAATATCAGTTCTGCGAGTTTTAATTGTTTTTTTTATGTTTTTTTTAATTAATTTAATTTATAGTGTGAATATTGAAAATAAGTTTTCTGCATTCATTTCTGGTAATACAACGCGTATTCATTTGCTCTTAGTGTGTTGTAATTTGTGGTTAGATAATATTAATGTAGATAAATTACTGTGCTCTATTGTTTGATACGGGAGATGTACATTTCTCTTTGTTTTGATGCAATATCTGGACATATTTATTTATTTGCAACATGTTGCCTTATAAATTATGCTGCAGTGAGGTCTTACGGAACAGAGGGTCGTAAGAAGGATGGACCACAAATTGCCCCTAGTGATAAGGTGTATGAATATATTCTATTTCGTGGAAGTGATATTAAGGTAAGCCGGGGATAATTATCTGCCTCTCGTATGGATTTTTTTTCCGGTGGCCTTTTTGTCGTAGCTTCATGTTGTTACTTCTGCGCTTTAAGAATTGAATGGCTTCTTTATTCAGTTATTTTATATGGAATTTTAACAACTGATTAGCATCATGAATTCTCATTCGTGTTCCTGTTCGGAACAGAAGATGTTAGGTTTCAGCTTTTCTTTCCTTTATTTGTTGTATGATTTATAGATAACGATGCTTTTCATACTCACCAAGTAGCCATCTAAGTGTTTCTAAGAATTTTGATATTTCAAAGCGATGCTGTCACACATAGAGTTTCTGTTTCTTGTGCTCAGTGTAGGAACACTGTTTTGTGCTGTGCATGTAAATGTGCTTGCTGCAATTAATTACTGCTATTATCAGGATTTGCAAGTGCAGTCCCCACCACCTGACCAAACAGAGGAACAGATTTACAATGACCCTGCTATCATCCAGGTTTTGACATTTGGCTTATATTGAGGAATTATGAAAATTATGAAACTCAGTCTATTCTTATTCATTCTTCTATTCCTGTGTTCTGTAGAACCATTCTGCTTTAAGTTCTTCAACTACAGCTGGTTTTCAGGCACAACATACGCCTGCTTTGACGACCAGAGCCTATTCTGGTGCATTGCCTTTGTTTCAGCCTGTAAACCATGTTGGCTTAACAAATCTTTCCCAGGCTACTCAAAATGCTGGTCCATCTCTTTCCATTCCAAAGCATTCACAAGGATACCATGGAATATCTTCCCAGCAGTCTATGGTTTCATCTCCCTTAATAGTTCAGAATCATATGCAGGCTCTTGGATTGCAGGAACCTCTAGTTATGGGATTGAAAAGTCCTTCAGAATGTATTACTCCTGAATCAACTGTTGCAACTAATCCATTTAATCCAATCTTTTCGTCTTCCCTTTCACCGGCACAGTATGCGACTTCTCCTGACACATCATCCTTCTTATCTCTGAAGACACGTGTTCCATCTCATGCTGCATCTCTTCCTGCTAATAGATTAACCATGTCTTCGATTCCCATGACTTCGATTCCCATGTCTAGTCAAGACATCAACGCAACTGAAACTCTAGCTGTTGCGGACCCCATGGCTATGTGTCCTGCCCAATCTTTGCCTTACCTCATGCCATCCTATGTTGGTTCTACTTCTAGCTCTTTGTTAACACCACTTCCATCTCTTTTAAGTCCTCATCACTTCTTACAGTCTAGGCCACCCGTGCTTTCTTCCCCACAGAAGCTGTACCCTGACCAGAAAGATGTAGCTGCTCTGACTCCTTTATCATCTACTTCTCCACCCTTGCTTTCTACTCCAGCATCTCAACCACCATTATTACCTTTGCCAGGTTCTGTACAACAGGTTGGACCTCTTTCACTCTTTCCGTTAAAGTTCTATAGAACTTTGTTACATGTATTGCCTCTCTTGCAAAAATATATGTATACATAACAGTTCTGAAGGTGCTTTCCTGCTGTCTTTTTGTTGAATTTTACCGCAGCATAAATATTTGACCTCAAAATTTACTGAAGAATTCGATTTTGAAGCCATGAATGAGAAGTTTAAAAAAGATGAGGTTTGGGGTTATCTTGGAAAGGCAAAGCAAAGAGAGAAAACTGAAGGCATGGAGGATAATACAACTGATCAAAGCATGGTGGACAAAGAGGCCCCTATTGTGGTTCTTAATCTCGATCCTAAGGTAGGTCTTTGAGTTTTTTCATTCATTAGTTAAGACACATTTATGAAACTTTAAATTACTATCTCCCAGCAGTTGAAGATTTATAAATTATTTACCTCCATTCACAATGCTAAAACTATTATTGGTTCTCTATTCAGCCTGCCTACAAGAAGGATGAATTCTTTGATACAATTTCTTGCAACATCCGCAATCAGCGGTGGAATGGGCAGAACTGTTTCTCTGAGCGAATGAAGCTGGATACTGAGGTTTGCTTACAGGAAATGATTATTAATTTGTGCTAATAATTCACTTAAGATTGGATGATTTATTGATATTCTGACATTATTTTCTTTTATCAGACTTTTGGCAACTTGCATCTCAGACCTAATTTGGGTTATGGAGGCATCGGTTCTGGACGTGGTGATACCTATCACACCTCACGTGGTCGGGGAAGGGGATATGGTTATCGTGGGAGGGGGCGTGGGTACATTGGATTCTGATGCCATCTGATCCCATTAGTCTCCGGCTATCCATCTGCTTCTGTACATTAAATCTCTTTTCCAATGTTCTACATCTACGAGTTGTGGTAAAGGATATGGGACAATGGGGGACCTTTTTCTTAGAATATCCAGTTGAGTTGTCAACTAGGAACTGCAGGAATGAACACTGATGGCTAGTTCATGCTTTTTTTTTTTTGCTGATGAGCCAGCCTTTCACTTTTGCTACCATAAGGAACATTGATCTTAGATGTTCGAATTAGATGTTTAGGAGCCTACTGTTCTTGTGCTTTCTTTTCTAATTAGATCAGTTGTGTTTGTCAATGCTGACAGATCCATTTTACCCATCATCTTCATTGTAATCGCGGACAGGCTTTCCTGGTATGAAGGCAGGCATTAAATCGTAAACCGTATTCTGGTGAGTAACATTGGATCCATTTGCATGTCCACAGAAATGTAATCTGTGAAATGGTTATGCTTGATATGTAGGATGTGATATAGATTTTTTTATGAGTTGAAGCTACAATTTGCTATTCACATCACTGGGATTTCCGCTCTCTCAAAAACCTCAGTTTAACCCCCTCGATTTGGATTAGCTTGCATTTTGTGTTTCCTCAACAGCTTAGCTGACTTGTTCTGACTAGTAAAAAATATTTGCTAAAAAAAATTTGCAAGGAACTGTCTCAATCGTTTTGTTGAAAATTATTGCTTTTGAAAAATAGAAAGGGACTTGAAGCCTTTGCAGCATGCCTTTATTCTTTTCCTCATCTCGTCCCAACCACACAAAAGAATGGCAATCCCCTTCTCTCAGCCACTTTGCACTTTTTTATTTTGGGCATCTATACCTGTTACATGGTGGAGTTGTTCCCACTTATTGGCATGCGTATGGGGAGATTGACTCCATCTCTTCTTGTACACAAATATCAGTGCATGTGTGTGTTTTTTGTCTGTTGACGTGTATTTCCTTTTTGAGTGTGTTTTTTATCCAACTTGTGCATGCATTTTTCTACCTTGTTCTGCTTCTGCTTGTCTAAGTGTAAAGATTGCTGAGCCAAGTAAGGTGGCTGTGGTAACCAAGATTAGGACCCCTGAGCCAATAAACACTCCATCTCTGACCACGTAGCATTCATGATCCAACCATCCTTTCCCATAGGCTTGCCTCCTGCTCATGCTTGTGGCTGTGCTTAGTAAAATAACTGCAATTCCAAAGCTGATCCTGCCAAATCCATTATATTATTACTTATAACTCTGGCATGCTTCTGTTTAAGAAACTCTGGCATCACCAGCTGTCCATGTTCTTTAGAGGCTCAAATATCCTAATAACTGAGATCACTAGCAAAGTGCCTCACGTTACTCTTATTTGTCTTTTTTCCCTTAAAAAATGTCATTTCATTGTCACTGGTTAGTTGCTGTCGTAATTCTACAGACGAGCCATGGATTGTCAAACTCTTAGGATGTAATGACATGCGCTCTAATATAGTATCTAGATTCATTGAAGTTCTCCCTTACAAGATTGCAGGGTATCTTTACCTTACAAAATTAAATCCATAATTTCCTAAATTAGGTCAATGTCAAATCACTGTTGATCGATTCTGATTGTTTTTTTGTGCGTGTAACCATTTGTATTGTTAGCTTATAAATATATCAAAATAGTACTTTTTTTATAGTTCAAAAATATATGTGAGAAAAAACCGTAACGTGGTAAGTTGGAAACATTCTTATCACTCCATCTACGAACTTAGTGATTCATTTAACTTTTCCCTAATTTAGACAACTGAGATAATCCATGTAGGAGATAGGATGTGTATGTTTTAGCAGTGGAAAGCCGAGTGGCAACAATAGGTATAATATATAAATACACACGAGATGTGATTGATTACCTACCAGGAGAAAACCAGGAGTCCCTTGGCAATCTTTGGTTTCTTAGCCTTGGAGCTGTTACTGTTCTCTCTGTGCCGAAAAAAAGTGCAAATCATCACGTTCCCAATGACTTGAGCGATGACTAGCCATATCAGAGCTGCAATACCAAAGCCAAATGCATGGCTTTGGGGCAATTCACACAGTTTATTGCTCAATTTGAGATCCTCCTTCTGCAAATTAAACACCCGAAAACAATTAGGAAATCAATGAATTGGCTTGAATCCTTACAGTAAAGATAGATAAAAAAAAAGGCGAAAACAAATCAAGTACCTTGGCTTTCTTGGACTCAGCAAGAATACAAGAAACAAAAGAGACGAGGGAGAGGGAGAGGGAGACGATGATGGAGAAAATTAGCAGGAACCCATATTGATGTCTAGCCATGGTGGAGAAATAGTGTGTATCTTTCTTGGAAAAAGGGTTGGTATAAAAGAAGAAGAAGAATAATAAGAGGATTGGATGCTTTGAGCTTACTCAAGGAATAGAAAGAGAGAGTGGCGTTCTCTTGATACTGTTGGTCCTCCTCCTTGTCATCATCTTTCCTTTGAAGTAGTTGAAGCCTTCTTTCATTGCTTTGAAGGAGAGGTACCATTCCTAACTGTATCTAGGCTGTTTTGGAATATATATATATATGTATATATTCTCGCTAACACTTCCTTCTTTGCCATGGAGCTGGCCAGTTGTTTAAATTTTGGTTTGCTTGCCATGGCATAAGAGATCCCTATAGAGACAGAGAGAGGACATAGGCTTCCATGTACTTCAAATTTTCTTGATCTGGACTGTTAGTGGAAACTGAAAAGGAATCTTAGTTGTTAATATAAAATGATTATTGTTTTATATGGGCCCAAGTTGCATACATGATTCTTATCACATACACAGATAGAGACTCTCTTCTAGCGACAAAGGGATGGGAGAGGGGGAGAGGGATCCAAGGAAGGTAGCATTAGATATAGTTTCATGTGGTTCGTAAGAAATTTCCTTAAAAGTTGAAAAGTCCTCCATTAAAAAATGCAACGCATCTGGGCTTTTACTTGGTAATGAGGTCCCAAGCATCCGTCTTGGATAGAGATAGTTTTCTTGGATGGTCTGTTTTCCACTCACTCCGATTTGGTGTTGGTGTGCTTCTGCCATATGGCTTCGATTCTTACTCTAGGTGGTAAATACTGGGATTTGTTCCTGATGGTTTGCTTTTACCACGACTCCTGTTGCTTGGCAGCCCTTGTTTCTTCTGCTTTCGTATTCCTAATTTGAAAGCTCCATCAGCTCAAGACGTCTTCAGAGGTTCTTCCAATTCCAAAATCTTGACTTCGAGTAAAAGATAGTATTCACCGTAGATTATACGGAAGAAGCTAATGGCACAACCGTAAAAACACCTCGTTAAAGAGTTCGAGTTCAAGTTGTGATGACATAGCCCGTTGTCGGTGGCAATTCTATATCCTCGGCTCAATTCGCGGAGAATTCTTGACTTTGGCCTTAACATTGGTGGGGACTTGTCTTGGATACGCGTGGATGGCGTGGACATAAGGTAATCTGCCGGGAGTTAGGGGACGCCTTCTTGTCTTGCATTTCTATGGAAGAGAGAGAGAGAGAGAGAGAGAGAGAGAGAGAGAAGAGAAGGTCATGCTGTCCTTAGGGGAAGCAGGCTGCCGCGTTCGTTTTTGGAAGGGCCAAATTGAGTTGGGATCTAGGCTTTTTTAACAAGTAAGATAATCATCTTTACCTTTGGCTATAAATAACACAGGGAACTTTGAGAGTTGCAGGAACTTTATTATACCTGCAAGATCATGAGTACATAGCAGACATATATATATATATATATATATGAAGTGTAATACAAGTTAGTAATGAGTTCTCTTCCTAGAAAGAAGTTGAACAACTGACTGTGCAGTGCAATAAGCGATAGCTTGGACAGTGACCATTGGATTGACACCCAGAGCAGTTGGAAACACACTTGTATCTGCAACAAACAGTCCCTCTACTTCCCATGCCTCTCCCATTTGGTTCACCGCTGACTCCTTTGGATTCACACCCATCCTGCAACTCCCCATCTGATGAGCTGAACATATTTGTCCTGTTAAGTCTCTTAATGGTCTTGCACTCTCCTCTTTCACAAACCTTTCGAATTCACGGTAACTCACTTTCTTCACATTTAAGCTCTTCCCTGTGCTGTGATGTGTTCCAATCTCCTCAGCTCCTGCAGCTGCCAGTATCCTCAGTGTCTTCTCTAGTCCTTCCTGTAGATTCTTCTCGTCTTCAGCATCCATTCTGTAATTTATTGAGCTTGGCGAATTCACGGTTCCCGATCCTCTGTCTCTTGCCAGAGCAAATACATGGGCAGTTCTTGAGAACCTGCACATCCTCTTTTTCATATCAGCTCCAGAAATCCATGGAATTAGACCCGAGAACATACCAGGATGCAATGATGGCGTCTGTATCACTGCCCCATATCCAGACTTGTTAACATTTGCAACTACTGTTGACATTGCTGTCATTATCCCTCCTTCATAGCTCTTCTTCTGTTCCTCTGGCCACGCCGTGGTTGAATTAGGTGCTTCTGGGAAGTAGCCCCATGCCATTGTGACTGGATGGAGGTGTAAGTGTCTACCAATGTTGGCATTCTTTAAGCCGCTTGCTTTTAGCAATGCAGGAGTGCTGAGAGCACCACCGGCAACAATAGTCACCTTGGACTCAACCACACACAAGTCTTTCATTCCATTGTATTCGAATCCAAAAGCTACTCCCGTTGCAGTACTTCGATCCTTCCCTTTCTTTCGCTCATGCAAGACCTTAATAGCCTTACATCCAGGAAGAATTGCACCGTTACCTGAATTCACCATGTCCTTTAGCCATGTCTCACAAGTGCCCTTCTTTCTTCCATCCTTGCAGCCAAAACAACACCAGCCACAGTAATGATCCGGCACAGAATTTCGAGGAATAGTGTTTACAGGATAGCCCAATTCTTCACACCCTCTTCTTAAAACAGCACTGTTGAAACCTTCCTCATCAATATCAGATTGAACTCCCATTTTCTCACACACAGCATCCAATGCTTCTTTGTATAATTTACTGTCAAATAACTCAAGGTCGTAGCTTTCACTCCATTCATTGATCACATGTTGCGGGGTCTTAATTGAAGCTGACCAATTGATAGTGGAACCTCCACCAACAGTAGAGCCTGCAAGAACTACCACTCCCATATCATCGCTTGCTAACATACCTGCACCTAAATACATTTGATCCATTGAGGGCCCTTCAAGAAGTGAGAGATTGTTTCTAGCAAAATAGTTTCCTTTCTCCAAGACAAGCACTTTATAACCAGCTTTTGCTAGAACCCCAGCAACCACGCCACCACCAGAGCCAGAACCAACTACCACTGCGTCACATTTGATGACTAAACTAGGATTACTAGTAGAAAAGTCCCGTGACGAGTCAATGTCTTTCCCGCGACGAATGGAGACAGGGAATCCAATCTGACGCAGGGAGTCTGCAACTCTATCCCTTGGAAGGTTGAGATCAACGAGGCCTCTGTAAAGAGGTCCAAAGAGATGCTCTTCTTTGCAGTCATGTTGATCATCATCATCATCATCATCTTTTAGACTTGCATATAATGTTTCTGGCAGCCCGCAGGTTTGTGTTTGTCTTTTGAGTGCTGCTGGGTCAGGCCCTGGATAGCCTATGGCTTTCCATGTCAGGTTCTGATTCTTTTCATCCACCTGAAAATCAATGGATAGTCGTAAGGTTATATATATATATATGTATATAATTACAACCCACAAAGATGGGGTAAAGCTAGCACAAGCTCAAACCCGAGCCAAGCCCAATCACGTTCAACATGAGCCCAACTCGACATCTTTCTTTATATTTTTGTTTTGGATTTTTCCCCTAAAAACCTTTTCGAGCCTTTTCCACATTCGAAAATTGATTTCGGTCCATCACACATGGTCTCTATTATTAAATCTTATCTAAAAAAAGTATCTATCACCTTCATTTATTTATTTACTATGAAACATATATAATTAAATAGAATATATTATGTATAGATATACGGATTTGTTGTAAAAAAAATTGAATATATATGATGGATGATTTCAGCTCTATTTATTAATTTGATAAATTCATATATATATGAGGCATTAAATATATGCTTGACTCTCGAGTATTCCGCGCTTGTCATGACAAGGAAATATTGAATTAAATCCGGCCCTTAATTACCTTTTCGAAGCAGGGACAACACCATTGGATTATTTATCAATCTTGATTTAATTTAATTACAAGCAAGAAGGGCGATATTAAAATTAGTATCCTGCATTTTTATCCAAATCTTTTTTTTTTCTTTTTTTGATAAAGAATATATCAGAAATAAATATTCCAGTAGTGATTAAAAGTGCATATAATTATATACCTGAGAGAAAAACACGAGTGGGATGACGAGCTTGATGGATTTAAAGAGCATCCTGAGAAGATAGAAAAAGCTGGTAGCCCAGGAAAACACTATCTGCTCCCTCTTGCTTTGAGAGATTTGAGAAAATCTCAGGAAGTAGGGAAAAGAAGGTGAAATGCTGGGCAATCCACACAATATGAAGGTACCGATCCATGTAGATAACAAATATAGCGTCAGTCTTATCAGCCACTTCTTTGGATGCTGCACCCTCTCACAAAACAACTCTCCTACCTGCACCACCATGGTTGCTCAAACAGTAAAGAAACACTTTGCGTTGCGTTGCGTTGCGGTTTGAGAAAATATATTATAAAAAATATACATGTAAATTAGTTTCAAAACGACGCAAGATTCAGCTAGCTTATTGGATGCATATATATATATATATATATACACACACACACAAGAAAAGAAAAGGAAATTTAGTTCAACCAACCTTAATATAATTTGTTAAAAACAAAAATCCATGGCCGCATGTGTATGTATGTGTAAATTAAAAAGGGTGCAAAATGTATGGGTTGGTAGCTAGGGTAGGTACGAAGCTAAGAAAAGGATGTCATACACGTTGAGGAGTTCCGGCCATGGAAGCAGAAGATTGATAAAAAGTAGAGATACTATTGGTGGAGCCATCATCGGCGGAGGCGGCCATCATACTGCTATTATAAACGGATGGGAAAAGGGTGTCGCAGATAGCAGTGAGGGACTCCATTTCTCGGGAAGAGAGTGAGTTGACATACGAGCACGTCGACTGCTTCTCCCCCCCAACAAACAGTCCTTGTGTGTCAATGCTCCCCAAATCAATCACCATCGGTGCTTCTTCCTGCTGCTCCTTTTTTACCTCCTCCATCTTCTACTACAATTAAGCTAAAATCAAAGAAGACTGTGTTTCGCTGTAGTTTAGCAAGCCAGTGAGCAATATTTATCTCATAAAACTATATAGCAGTACTATACGTGCAAGGTTATAGTTGTTTTTAGCTTATAAGTGCATATAATTAACGTGTGAGCAAGTGATCATGAAGAAAGCTTGTAGCTTTACACACACATATATAGGAAGAGGAAGTAGCTATAGGCCAAGTAGAAGTGAAGATTAGAGAGTGTGGAAACGTAGAGGACATGAGAAACCAGCTTGTGATGACGATGGTGTCAGCCAAACTGGCCCCTTGAAAATTCAATTCTGCTATTACAAGGACACATCTAATTAAAATGCTATCAGTTGCCGTCTGCCAGCAATAAATTATCCCCTGTTTAATTAAACACAGCTAGCCACACAACTTGCCCTTTTCTTTCTTTCTTTTTTCTCCGTTTGATGGTGAGTGTAGACGAGTATTTTAAGAGAACTAGATTTAATATTAATTTATACATAAAAATAGGAGAGGTTAATTATAATTTCATTTAGAATTCAATCCTTGATACTTAAAATGATTTTTTTATTAAATTAAATTAAGAGGGTTCTAAACATATTGGAGATATTTTTTTAACAAATTTAAATATATATCTTCTCCATGGTATGATTTAATAATTTTTATTGTAACTGGTCTCAAAATTTAATCTTAAAAAACAAAATCAAAAACGATAACAAGTTGTTTTAACCATCAAACCAACCACGCAGCGACTTGCCACACTACACCTGATCTTTACTATTCAACAGGTCTTTACTATATATATATATATGGATCATAAATAGGTCAGAAACAGCTAGCCCTACACTAACCAGTCCTTGATTAAATATTTCATTGCCTTGACTATATAGAGCCCACCTTTGGCTTGGTTGTGCTCTACTCCACGTGGTGTGTGTGTGTGTGTGTGTGTGTGTGTTAATTGATTCTCATGTTTTAGGCAATATATATCACTGCCGATATATTAATTAGGTATGTATGAGCACTAATCAATGAATAGATTCCATTAGAATGGTGGAACTAAACTTGTGTTTTGTGGGCTACGCTACCTAGCAAGCTTAAGGTGTCTCTTCTGTAAGTACAAAAGCAGCTCTATTTCTTCACTGATCGCTTTTCTTTTTTTTGGTATATCCGTTCTTACTTGTCGACCTCTTACTCTTTAGGCACAAAAGCTACTCGTGGACACAGATTTGTATGATAATAATAATAATAATTGCGACCCATCCAAGTAATTAATGTTTATTGAATACTTAGCGAGAAAACAATATTCTCATGATCAAGCTAGCGTTTCACACAGCGGTAGCTTTTACTTTTTGAATTATCTTTTCGTTTGGCTGAAATGGGGAATATGAAATGGATGGATTGTATTGAAAGTTTATCTGGAAATGAAAGACGATTAAAGTTATCACAACATACTCCATTCCAACAGCTTATTAATTTACACGACCGATATTGGGGTTACATTAATATCACAGTACAGAAAGATATGGATATGTGGGAGAGAGACAGACAAGGTACTTACACAGTCAAGGCGTACAGCAACATAATAGAATTTCCAGGTACATCCCCATTCACATCACTACCCTGGAGAAGATTAATTAGCTGCTTCTCCAAGACAGAGTTAGTATAAGGGCCCTTTTAATTAGCAAGATGAAATTTAATGAATTTGAGCCAAGCAGTATATCCTTTTTGTGAGGAAGAAACTGAGCATGTTAATCACTCTTTTCTACTTTACCTTGAGTCCTGGAGGATCTGGCAACGTTTTCAGAACTGGTTTGGTATTATCTGGTGTATGCTGAAAACCATGGATCAAGAAGTTTTGCAGTGGAGCGTAATGGTTAAAGGGAAGTTCCAGTGAAGAGCATTCATAATGCTATCATATGTAATTCTATGGGGGTATTTGGAATGTAAAAAACAAGTTTTTTCTTTTTGAGAATAAAACACAAGATTAGAATGTAATGTTTCAGCTCATCCTTCATCGTCGTTGAGCTCGATCTCTGGTTGAAAGTCATAAATGGTAATTTCTCATATAATAGAAATGATTTATTTAAATGTCCTAATGGTATTTTGAAAACTATATAATATAATGAGTGTTTGGTGTATAAGTTTTAGTAATTGATTGTCATTTCTTCTACAAATTTATATATATATGTTGTACTTTTCAATATCCTTGCTAATCTGATATACCATGTTCTTAAAGGTATTTTGGTTTAATCATTAATTATTATATAACAAAATATTTTTTAAATTATTTTTTATCTATTAAATTAATGATTTTAGATGATTTGAATTATTTTCTCGTATTGATATCAAAAATAAAATAAAAATCACCAAAATTGATGGTTTTTAACTTCTTTTATATTTTATTTATGTATTGCTTTAAATTAATCATTATAATATTATCAAGTCAATGAAACATTCATAAGTGATCTTGCTTATTAAAGTAGAAGGGTGGAAGTTTATATCACAAGGATAAGTTCTTATTGGTGTATTAGATAAATGAGTGTAGTAGTGGTGAATGTATCCTCTCTTTTATTCCGGCTACTTAATTGGTGGGTCTCGTGTGTGTGTGTCTATATATATATATTGTACATCAAAGTTTATAATATCAAAATAATATTGAAACCAAAACTGTAAATGAGATTTATTTTTTTTAATTGTTTTTTATACATTTAAATGTTGAGATTAAAGTGAATATATATAACTATTATTCAGTTTAATTAAAAAAACATTATTATTTTTATACTTGAGAGCTTCTTGAATATGAATATTTATAATATCAAAATAAATATCATGAGTTCTAAATTAGTTAGGTTTGCAGGAAGGGTCTGCATCCCAAACTAATTATTAGTCTGCAGCTTCATTGTTCTTTTCACTTGACACCAACATATATCATCTCCAGGTGCCTCCCGACTCCATAGCTTTAATATTAATGATGGTCGGCAATTTCGAAATTCAATTATTCCACAAATTAGTTAATGCCAACCGTTTCCGATCGAACAATCAACCATATATTTATTTTAATTATAGTTTCCTTTTTATCCTTGTTTAACTTTAATTATTTTAAGATACTTTACGTGTTTGAGAGTGTGGTTATAATTATAGTTGCTTTTCAAAGTATTTTTCACTCAGAAATACATTAAAATAATATATTTTTTTAAAAAATTATTTTTGACATCAGCACATCAAAATAATATGAAAACACCAATAAAATATTAATTAAAGCAAAGAAAAAAATAAAAAAATTTTAAATTTTTTCAAAAGCGTTTTTGAAACGCAAAAACGAACAAGGCTTACTCAAACCGCCTCTTTCTTTCTTTCTTTCTTGAAATGTTAAATGTTAATTGTAGATTAAACATACACACCCATGCACTGAGTCCATCACCATGTTCGTTTGTTTGTGTGGTTAGGTTGCGTTTTATCTGATCACAAACTCTAATAAAACAATGATATGGTTATACTTGAGTTTCATTGGGAATTTTCTCATGAACTTTAATAAAAAAAAACCTAATTTCCGAACATCAAAGATATTGCCAAAGACATAATTTCTCACTTGCATATCTAAACATAAGTTAAGAAGAAATAGGAGGCTTAACATGTTAGTTGGCCAACTTTTTTTATTTATATGTGTAAGGCAATATATAATAGTAAAGGTAGATATTATAACACTAGAATAGTCCTATAATATTTCACCCACACACACACACACACTCTCCATAATATACCCCCTCAAGTCGAGAGTGGAGGATCGACCCAAGGCTTGAATTGAAAAGCAGCAAAAGAAATGGTAGGAGACGGCTTAGTAAAGACATCTACAAGTTGATTATGAGAAAAGATAAAAACGAATCTTAATCTCTTTCTTTGCAACCCTGTCTCATATAAAATGATAATCAGCCTCAACATGTTTAGTACGAGCATAAAAGATAGGATTCACAGACAAATAAGTGGCACCAAGATTATCACATCAAATGGTAGGAGTAGAGGCCGAAGGGATCTGCAGATTTGTTGATAAATACTGACGTTAGATAACCTCAGTAGTATCGTCTATTAAGGCTTTACACTTAGCCTCAATAGAGGAGCGGACAACTGTGCGTTGCTTGTTTAATTTCCATAAAATCATTTTGTGACCAAAGAAAACAAGGTAATCACCTATATACTTACGATCATTAATGTTACTACCTAATCTACATCCGTAAAACCATGTAAAGTAAAGAAGGAACTGCGAGTGATATGTAAACCATAGGATGTCATACCCTGAAGATAACACATAATGCATTTAACGATAGCCCAATGAGAATTTATAGAAGCATGTATAAATTGACAAACTCTATTAACAGCAAAACAGATGTCTGACCTCATAAAGATGAGATATTGAAGAGCACTAATGATTTGACGAAGCTATGTAGGATCAGATAACAAGAAATCAGACAGCACAGTAACTTTAGAGGTAGAAATAAGAGTATTAACAAGTTTGCAAGAGGTCATATCAGCCCGAGTAAGGATGTCGAGAATATACTTATGTTGTCGTAACATCAGACCCATACTGGTGAATTGAACCTCAATGCCTAAAAAATAATGAACAACATCTAAGTCGTGAAGCTTGAACTCTAAGCTCAATAATTATATTAGGTGGTGAAGCATAGTAAAGTCATTACCCGCAAGCAGAATATCATCAATATAAACTAAAAGATAAAAGATATCAGCACCCACAGACAAGACAAATAAGGAAGTGTCAACCTTGAAAGAGTGAAAGCCAAGAGAAAATAAAAAATCACTCAAACAAGTGTGCCACGTCTGTGTGGTTTGTCTCAAACCATATAGAGACTTATGCAACCAGCATACATAAGAGGGAAGGGTAGAGTCAACAAAATCTAGAGGTTGTTTCATGTAGACCTCTTCAACAAGAACTCCGTTGAGGAAGGCATCATGGATATTGAGTTGATGAATCTTTCAACCACGCAAAAAATGAAGAAGACTAACCTGATAGTCACCTATTTAATGACAAGATTGAAGGTCTTAGAGTAATTAATGACTTCTTTCTAAGTAAAACCTCTAGCAACTAATCGCTTCTTATACTGCTTAATGCTGCCATCTACATGACGCTTTATCATGTACACCCAATGACTACCAATAACATTAATTGAAGGATGAAAATGAACTAAGGACTAGGTGTTGTAAGAGCACAAGACTTGAATTTCATCTCGTATAGCACCATTCCACACCTTATACCTGTCAGCATTAGAGAATGCAATGGGTTCATAGTTAGGAGGAGAGATTACCTGATAAATAAGTACAACAGAGGTGGTTGCAGATGTCGTTAGATGTGCGGTCTTGGGCAGTTGTAGACAAAAAACCATAGGATAATAACAAGCAGTAGGACGAGATGGAGGAAAACTTGAACCTGTAAGCTATTGGAGCTAGAGGGTAAGAGGAGAGATTAATAATGAGTTGCAGATCGACTGGAGAACCCGACTGAGGTGTTGAGCTCGCAACAGCAGAGCTTGGAGAATCTGTGGCAGAACCAGGAGTTTCTACAGTAAAAGACCTAGAAACATGCAACTCTAAAGGAGGAGAACCTATTCCTGCAGAATAATCATTATAGAAACAAGCAGATGGTGATATAAAGACATGGTTGGGTTACGATTGCATGGTGGTAGATATGGTTGGAGGGTAGGCTGTGTGGTTTGGTGGTCTGTTGGTGTGATGGACCAGCGGGCTAATAGGGTAGAAATTTAGGAAAGTAATCAGGGTTGACAAGTGTGTAGGCTATATAGGATGAGATGAGGTGTTAGGGTATTGTGCTATCTGTTTAGATTTTGCAAAAAGAAACATATTTTTATAAAACCGGACATGAAAGGAGACATAAACACGTTGAGATGTTAAATTAAGACAATGATAACCAAGATGAGAGGAATTATAACCTAAGAACACACATGGAGATGAATGAAAATTCAACTTGTGAGCATAATATAGAAGCAAAAAAGGAAAACAAAGACACCTAAAAGTACTCAGAAAATTATAATTAAGAGTACGATGAAATAAACACTCAAAAGAATATTGATTTTGGAGGACAAGAGTAGACATGCGATTGATAATATATACTGATGATTCAAATACATAATTCCAAAACTGTAATGGAACACTACATTGTCCTAAAAGGGTAAGGCCACTTTTAATAATATATCAATGGCGACACTCAATGGTGCCATTTTGCTCATGTGTATGAGGAAAAATTAACTTGTGATGAATACCAATAGTCTGAAAGAAACTATTTAACTTAGAATATTCACCACCCCAATCTGTTTGAATAAATTTAGTTTTGCATGAAAACTGACGCTCAACAAGCACTTGAAAATCATGGAATGTAGAAAACACATTAGATTTGCAATAAGAGAATAATACCATATATGTTTTCTATGTGTATCGATAAAAATAACAAAGTGACGAAAACCATCAAAGAAAAACATAGGAGCGAAGCCTCAAACATCACTAAAGATTAAATCAAGTGGAGTAGTAGTTTTATGACCCGTAGGTTTCAATGATAAACGCAATGTCTTGTCTACTAGACAAGCTTGACATTGAACAAGAGAGTGTCTAGAAATACAAGCTATTTTATTTTTGGAAGCTAAAAAATTAAAAACATAGAAAGTAGGATGACCCAATCGATGATGCCACAGATCAACAGTTGCAGAAACATAAGAAGACTAGTAAGCTTAAGGAATGGACGTGGAAGAAGACTCAGATAGAACATAGAGACCATTGTTACTCTAACCGGAAAGGAGCACTGTTTTGGTAGTGAGATCTTTTACATAAAACATGAATGCATGAAATTCAAAATAATCATTATTATCATGAAAATATTTTTTTAACAAAAAGTAGTGATTTGGTAATATGAGGAACATGAAGAATGTTAGATAAGGAAAAAGTGTGTTTTGAGAAATGTAACATGGTATGTCCAATATTAGATATAGAAAAGCCTTTACCATCACCAACATACAAATAACCATTACTGAGATAGGGTGCAGATTCAATCACAATTGCAAGATTAAGTGTGACGTGTTGGGTCGCATCAGTGTCCGAGAACCAAATAGAAGCAGAAACATTACCAACAACAAGATCAGCAAAAGGCTGTTGTTCATTGCTACAAAACTAAGCGTATTCAGATGCTGTATGGTTGAAGAAGAAGTAGAGTTGGCACTTGACGTTATGCTCAAAGGACCGATGAGGAGACCACTGTAAAGAACCAGATGATCTTCTATTCTACTTCCAGTCGGTGGGAGCAGAGCCCTAAAAGATACGAAAATCAAACCTGTGTTAGTGACTGTTGTAATTGCTGTTGGGACGCTAGTTGCCACAATAACGACCTCTGTTACGGCTGAATGTGGGGCTGTGCTGATACTGGGCAAGATGGGCAGAAGGCAGCATAGACGACATGGGAAGTAGAGAGGGGTTGACAACTATAAATTGAAGGGAGGTCTTGTGTAGAAACTCATGGGTAAGGAGATGACTATGAAGATCGGCATATGATAATAGTTCTGCCTTAGTCACGAGGATGGTTACCAATTCTTTGAAGTCACCACGGAGGCCATAAAACACATAGAGGTTGAAATCTTCAAGAGAGATTGGTCGGCCAGTAGCAGCCAATTCATCAAATAAGATTTGTCCTTGCTGGACATACATAGCAACCGAAGCATCACCTTGTCGAAGATCGTGAAAAGACCCATGAAGTTGCATAATGCGAGAATTAGACAGAGAGGCGAGAGTTTGCTCAAGAATGCGCCAAACATAATAAGAGGTCTGACAATCTACCAGATGATGCAATACATTCATTGAAAGAGAGGAGAATAACACACTCAAAATAAGTTGATCATGTTGCTTCCAATGAAGAAAAGAGGCGTTAATGGTCAAAGGAGAACCGACAGAACTGTCAACAACATGAGAAGGAGAACACAACATGGAGCCATCAACAAAGTGGAAGACACCCTGACCAAGAAGATATGGCTTCATTTGCATTCGCCAATAGAGATAATTGATGTTCATAAGTTTCAATGAAATAACTTGTTGAGTGTTGGACAAAACAACTATAGCTGGAGTTGAGACCCCTATAATATGAAGAGGAATGACAAAAATACGAGAAGATGAACCATTGTCATGCTCTGCAAGAGAGGGAGAGTGTTAATATGGGTAGGGGAAGGGCTACCGGTAATAGCCTGTGAGTGGTCGGCTGGTCGGGCAGCAATGCTGGTTTGGTGGAGAGAGAAGTCGGTAGCAGCAGCAGAGTACATTACGAAGAGGGAGATATGAGTTTTGATGTGTTAAGATTCTGATACCAAGTTGAGAAAAAAATAAAAGGCTTAATCTATTAATTTACTAACCTTTCATATTTATATGTGTATGGCAATATACAATAGTAAATATAGAGATTACAATACTAGAGTAGTGCTATAATATTTTCTATATATATACATTCCATAATACCATATAACAAAGATGAGATTATTTTTTTACATTGAGTTTCAACTATTTTTTCATCAAAACTTGAATTTGTTTTGCTACATATTAAAATTTTTAGTATTTTTATATTATTATGTTAATATTAAAATAAATTATAAAAAATAAAAAATATTATTTTAATATATTCTAAATAAAAAAAACTTTAAAAAACAAGTATATAATTAGCACGTACGCAGAAGAATCCAAAGAGGATCCACAATTCAAAAAACAGAAACCAGAAAGTCAGGCAAGGTGGTAGCATGCATGTCATGGTGGCTATCCCATCGTGATCAGTAAAAGGCTGCTGATCTTCAAGGTTCATAATTGTGTTTGTATTTTCAACGGTGTCAGAGCTTTCCAACTTATTAACGGTCTTTAATTGCTCAACAAACACCTAATAATTTATTGTTGGCGGTGACAAAGTTGTTCGTTATAATTGCCCTTCAGCTAGCTGATCCAGTCGGAGTCACTAATCTATTCTGGCTGAAAAGACGTTCAAAGTGACAATAAATTAAAAAAGCTGCTTGCATGCAGTGTTTCATGGTGTGTGTATATATATATATATATATTTTTTTTTATATTTTTATTAATATGAATTTTCAGCCGCCTATTACACATTTCAATTAATTTTATAAATTTTTAAATTAAATTAATAATTATATAAATTTTTATAAATTTTTAAATTAAATTAAAAACTATATAAATCTTTAGTAATTTTAAAATTTATAAAACTCGAATCGATAATCTATAAAAAAACAAACCTAAAACATAATAAATTGAGTTATATTCTTTAAAATTATTTTTTATAATATATAATTGAAATAACTAATCCTTGATAAATTTAATCAGATATATTAATTAATTAGTCAACTTTTAATTAAAAATCTCTTTCTCTCTCTCTCTCGCGTACTAATTAATATTTATTACTGCATGCTTTGATCTAATTTCAACAGAAAATTAATTAATGAAACAATTTCTCCAATGTCTACTTGTGTTTTCCACTTGATTTGCTGACAA
>Ga0325410_1001658_pt1 | contig 24678 bp, 9 predicted proteins | sample PopdelMetagenome_16_FD_206182 | JGI IMG/M metagenome (GOLD analysis project Ga0325410, IMG submission 206182) | Populus deltoides microbial communities from Bellville, Georgia, United States - Xylem-PdIQD-R3 | ecosystem: Host-associated > Plants > Phyllosphere > Stem > Wood/Secondary xylem...
AGGAAAATTACTTCGTAGCACAGATTTTTAGAAACACATTTCTTGTATTGATCAAGAAAAAGGCCAATATCCTCGTGAACTTCACACTCTAAACCTCGTTAGATTTTCTTACGTGCGTCTTTTAACAAACATGAATCCTATGCCCTGCATTCTAAACACAGTTACGAAAATATATGTGCATAATTAAACCTTTCCTTGGGGATTAAGGCTGATAAAAGTCTTAAATTTCAAGCTCTCTAAATATCCAGCACTTTTAACCCTTCAATTGGGTGAAGGTGGACCATCAAAACTGAGTTCCAGGAGATGGCCTGCCAAACTGAAGTTGACAGATAATAATACTTTGATACTCATAATCACTGCATCTGCTTTTTCGATAATTTAAGGCAGTTTTTTTCTTCTTTTGTAGGGAAAATTAAATCTTCAATGAGAGACTCAATGTTTTGACAAGTATGCGTCCCGTTGCCTACAAAGATTCAAACAAAAAACAAGTAGACTCTTAACGGATTGCATGTGCCACTTATGCTTTCTTTCTTAATTACAACAAAAGTTCAGTGACTTTTCCATTTTTTCCTCGTGTAAACGTACTTAAAATAGAAAACAGAAAACACTTCTGAAATGTGGTGTCGACTATTAAAGCACAGATGTAACCAGCTGTCTGGAACTAAAAAGGAAAGATTCAATGAATATCACATGTTCACAACTCACAGAAGATACTTTTGCAAGTGCATAACCTTATTTCATCAATGCACGCCTCATGAAGAAATGAAGGACTTATCGACTTATCAACGGAGTGGACTGCAATTCGATGCTCTTAAAAACATCATATTCTTGTGATCAGAAAGTTCAGAACATAAGAAGTCCTATAATTTCTGCCTGTTGAATTAAGGTTCTGCCCGGCAATGTTGAATGAATGGCTATGTCTGCAACTCCTGACAGATTCATATTTTTGTTCTACAGTTATTTCTAGGAAACATCCTCCATCCACAGCTTTCGTTATCAACACTGGTACGTCTATATATTGCACGTTCTAATAGGACCGATCGAGGCAAAGTATAGAAAGACATCACGGATATAATGATAAACTTAATTAGTACTAATTGGAAGTTTCAATTACGTGCTTTTAGAGAAGTAGACAGCCTCTTTGGACCAATGCTTGTATAAAAACGAAGCCTGTTATTGTTTCGACGGTACCAAATTCTCTGGGCTCAGCTAACTTCAAACATTCTCTAAGTCGATAAACTGTGGATAAGAGTCTGTCAAAGCTCTGGCAATGAAAGACACTGATTATCTTGAACGGGGCATGGATGTTGAAGAATGGGAGCATGATGACTCTGTGCTGCCTCCACCTCACCTGCTGGTGGAAGAAGTTGGGGATCATAAGTGTGGCTTTCCTGTCACCTACACTAGTTTTTCATGTCATCCTCTAGAAGATCGTTGCGATGGTGGTGATGATAATGATGGTGATCAAAGAACCTTGCATTCACATCCCAAACCAGCGGAAAAACTAGTTAAGAGAGAACCAAAACTGTTGAGTTCCATACTATTGATAGTGAAAGCCATTATAAAGCTGTTGACGATTGCAGGGATGAAGAGATACATGCCCTAATCACGACTGTTGTCTTTCTTCTATTTCTTGCAAATTGAACCTCTCCATTTGAAGTTCTTCATGGTTTCCCTACTAGCTGGTGTACTGGTGTAGTTCAAAGTTTGTTAATATATTAGATGCAATTATACTTTGTTTATCATTATAATTAAAAAATAATTAGCATTAACAAGTTTTTATCGTTATAAAAAGATGCTAAATAAAAGATAAATAGAAAAAATTAGAATTTATACATGTTTAAATCTATAAAATTGAACATGAAAAAGTTCGAATCAATTATATTTAAATTAAAAAAATAAAAATTTATTTGTTCAAATATTTAAAGTATTAAATTTTTATTGTTGTTGTCAAGGATAAGTCTTTTATTTTTAAATTTTTATTATTAATCACTTATATTATTACAATGTATGTAATATGTCTTCTAAAATTCCAACAACATCATTTAGATGTATTTCTAAATCAAGATTTTTGAATTACAAAATATAAAACTCAAATATTTTTCAATAATATAAACCTAAACTCTAGATTTGAAAATAAAAATAAAATATAAAATAAAAATAAAATACTAAAAAATAAAATGAGGAAGAATGTATAAAAATATTAAAAGTAATAACTCTTCATTCAAGTTTTTTAATAAATTTTAAATTTTAACGGGATTAAAAGGAAAAGAAGTTGGATACTGAATATAATGAATAAATTTTAACAAATTATGTATGAATAAACAAATGAAAAAGAAATTCATAATAGAATAATATTGATTCTTTCCATCATAGTTAAAAAAATACCTTTTGAGTTAGGTTTGGTCTAAAATTATGTTCCAAGCAGTGTTTCATGAAAAGAAAAATTAATTTTTTTTTATTTTTGGATTATTTTGATGTGTTAATATCAAAATAATTTTTAAAAATATTATTTTAATATATTTTCAAACAAAAAATACTTTGAAAAACCACACTATGAAACACCGTCTTAATCCGTTTACTTTAAGCCTAATCTTAGATATAGTTTCATTTTTAAGTAGATTTTTTTCTAAAAAAAATTGGAATAACCTATTATATTTATGATTCTAGTCTTAGACTAAGAGGCAAATATGAATATACTTTTCATTGTGTTTATTTAGAATAGTATTGATGCATATAACTACTAACATTTGTTCTAATACCTCAACTCACTAGCAAGATATTGTTTGTTTTGAACCTCCCAGTTCATCCAAATCCAGGGCTTCCACCCTGATCCCCCTCATGATTTTGTTCTTGGCAGTCACACATGACCCCAAAATGCGTTTTACTAGTCAAGGTGAGTATGCACTTATAAGATCCTGACTTTGAACGCTCGCTTCCGATGTGAGATCTCACATTTGTATTCCAATCTTTTACCTCATTGTTTTAAACAGAGTGATCGTTTTCAGTTCAGTTCGATTTTTATATAAAAAATAACTAAATCAAAATGTTTTTTAACAAAAAAACCGAAATTGGTTCAAACCGACCGGTTTCGGTTCGGTTTGTTAGGACAAAAACCGGTTCAAACCGGTTGGCTCAGTTTTTTCAGTTTGACTCGGTTTTTTCAGGTTTAGGTTTGACTCGTTTTTTTGGTTTGGCTCGTTTTTTTCCGGTTTGGGTTTGGTTCGGTTCGGTTTTTTAGTTTTAGGCTTATAAAATCGAAACCAAACCGGTCAGTTTTTTTAAAATTTTCATCAATTTTTTTTCTTGATTTGATTTTTTTAAATTTTTTTTAAAATTTTCTTAATTTAATCTGTTTTTTATTTTTTTAGTCACCCCTAGCTTTGAGGGCTAGAACTCTCTAATGCCACTGACTCCAACACTTGGTAGTTACAGGTTCGAACGTAGACATGCGCTATAAATATATGTGCAGAGTTAAGAAATTGACATCCAGTTTCATACAGCCTTACAAAATTAACACAAAAAAAAAAAAAATAGAAGTCTTGAAGTCAGGAACATGTGAGGTTGATTTGAATATTTTTAATATTATATCATTAACATTAAAAAAATATATTAAAAAAATATTAATTTAATATATATTTTTTAAAATATACTTTTAAAAGTGTGGTTGCGGTTGTCTTTTAAAATATTTTTTACTTAAAAATATATTAAAATAATATTTTTTATTTTTAAAAAAATTATTTTTGATATCAACACATCAAAATGATTTAAAAATACTAAAAATATATTAATTTGAAGCAAATATTTAATTTTTTTAAAATTATTTTTAAAACTTAAAAATAAACAGTAACTTAATTGCTGAAACGCGCTACCAATTACCCATTAAACAATAAATTTAACATTGGCTTCCTATAAAATAAAAATTCTCATTAAATCTAAAAAAAAAATCAGTTAATTAAAGCTCTCAACAGTCTTCACGAAAAGAGAAAGTTCAGAAATGAGTCCATTGAGGAAGTAATATGTGATTGAGATTAGCGACATCATGAAACCATTTAACTTTATTAAGAACGTCAGCCATGCCATCACTAAAGAAATGGCTACTTCTACTTCTACTTGGTAGTGGATCAGATGCTCTCGCCTGTAACCTTATCCACAGAGATACAAGGCTAGTTTAGGTTCCCCTCATAAATACCTCGTATGTCTTGATGCAAAGAAGCACACAAAAACACTCTTAACACTTGACTGAAGCCATGCCATCAATTGAAGCTCTAGCAATGGCAGGTGTGGACTGTGGCATCAACTTCGAAGAGAGGGAGCGTAGAGATGTTGAGAAGACTCCGCAGTATCTTCTAGCCGATCATGGTGAAGAAGGGGATCTGAGATGTCATGAGAAGGATAAGTTGATGGGGGAGCAATTGCAAGTCAAGACCAAGATGGAAAGTTCAGTTACTAATATCGTTTCAACCATTCATGGTCAAGATAAAAAGCTGTGATATTATGTTTACATCTACATTACTACATATATGTATTTAGTTTGCAGAATTCCGCTTGTATTATGGCCGCATATGAAAGGAAAATTTCTTGATGTAATATTTTCAAAAAGAAAAAACGTCAAAGAGAAACACTTCTAGGCTCTAGCTACATCTCTGTGTCTATACTCATTAAAAATAATTATTAACAATTAAAATCACGCAAAATTAAAGTACTTACGATCACTATTGGAAAAGAAATTCTGGGTTGATGTACAAATATTATGGTGTTATTGTTAAGGAAGTTTTAAAATATTCTGCCTTCCTTGTTTGAATTCATACTAGAAGAACCAGGTCCATTTCTATGTCTGCTATTTGTCTTCAGGTTCCATATAATCATGACTGCAATCGTGAAAAGGTTGATGCACCCACCGCCTCACAGTGGCAGTGTCTTGCGGCTTGCATAAAGCTTTTCTTGTTCGATAAATCCTTCGCTTTCCAGGCTCCAGCAGGGAAATTATGAGAGTTTAGTAGATAATTCAGTGAGTTGATTGTGATCTCAAGTAAAAAATTTGCAACATCTTGTCGCAGCTCTTTCCAATCACAAAATTTCAACCGCATCAGGTTTTCCATGACCACTCTTGGCTTGTAAAACTTGGTAAAATCTTGGAGCTTATAGGTGCTGCCATTATTAGTCAAAGCATCAACAATAGCACAGAGCAACAGTCCTGGAACTATGGACCATTGACTTGGAAGGGAGACATTTGTTGATGCAATGAAATGGAAATAGAAATCTCCCCTCTTATGCTTTATATATCACATTCAGTTATATTCGAAAACATATTGCTGCAGTAGTCTGATAGAGCGAGATTCTTGAAAACAAGAGCGAAATGACGTGGAAAACTTGGTGGAAGCACGGCTGGCATAAGCCGAAGCTGGAAGCGCCGAGTTCATATGCCATTTTTTTGGGTTAAATAATAGAGCTATGAGCATTAAACTTCAAGAACAGAGTCAATATCAGCGAAATTTAAACGGTGGTGGGAGAAACCTCGCAGACGCCCACTATATTAACATCAAATATGTTTCATCTTAGACAAGATGGGATCACACAAAGGACGACCGTGGAGCTTATATAAGCAACTATAATGAAATCACAATTTTTTTTTTACTTCATATATCTGTTTTCATTCGAGGAAAACATCAAGCTAATGTGAAAGGAAAGTGCATATTTTAAATGCGTTGGGGAATTTGTTATCTCATCTTCCACCAGATAACTCGATAGCATCTTGGTTATAAACCGAATCTTCTCCCCAGTCAAATCGTCTCTGCAATCTTTCGTATTCTTGCATGCGTGTAACTTCAACATGCTGCCATTCTTCCCACCTCTCGGCTAGTCCCTCTCCTTCCAGCATCCGCACAACCTCTGACATTGCTGGACGGTTCTCTGGTGATGCTTGGGTACAGAGCAAGGCGACTTGTATCATCATCTCCACCTCCTGGATGTTGTAGTTTTTATTTAGGTTGCGATCGACAATAGCATCCAGTCTTTTCTCCCTCTCCAGCTTCTTGACCTTCATAATCAAATATCCCAGTACAACGAAGAGCAAGTCAGAAAGGAGCAGAACGTGAATTAAAACCATGCTAGAAAGCGTAGAGAGTAGAGACATCTGCAAATGATGTCATAACTCCATCCAAATTAAAGTTACTTACAGGGTTTTTGACATTTGAGTCATGTAAGAGATGGATAATTTAGGTGGGGTCGAGAGAGTTGTGCATGCAAAGAAACCAATACAATAATGTATCACTGTAATTAGCTATGATTATCTTACATGGTCAAGCAATAAGACATCATCCTCTTCTTCCAGACGTGAAAAGTCAATTGCCCGTTGACCTGTAACAAGCTCTAGAAGCATAATACCATACCCAAAGACATCGGTCCTTTCAGATGACTTGCCAGTGGACAAGTATTCTGGTGCTATGTGGCCCATTGTCCCGCGAACTTGAGTTGTCACGTTGGTCTTTCTCACATCCACCAGCTTCGCAAGGCCAAAATCCCCAACAACTGCTTCAAAATCTTCGTCCAATAGTACATTAGCTGCTTTCACATCACGATGAATAATTTTAGGATTGCAGTGCTCATGAAGGTATTCCAGCCCACGTGATGCACCTAAGGCCACTCTTTTTCTGGTTGTCCAATCTAAAACAGGCTCCTCAGGTTTACGTTCTGCAGGTCAAGATCAAAATTCAAATGTCGCTTGAAAATAGAAATGTATTGCAAAAGAAATTGTATGACCATATATAGGCCTATGAATTGTATTTTCACTAGTTGATATTAGATATTACAAGAGAAACAGGTACAATCAATTCATCAAACAGACATGATACATAAACTCTGATGCTATCTGGATGTTCATAGGTAACAGCTTATCCTTATCCTACTCATTGGTTAAGGAGTACCAGAACCAGTTCAATGCTGCCAATGATCATTACAAAATGTCAAACTCTTTTTTTTTTCCTTTTTTTTTGTCAAATATAGGAATTTCATAGCTAATTATTGATGAATGATTATTGAGAATTTGCTACTAGAGTTTATCCCCCCTTTTTTTAAAAAAAAAGGAGGCTGCCAAGCAACTGCAAGGGCTTACTTTTAGCTTCTTTGTTCTATCATCTTGTCCTGAATCATGCATATAAAATTGGGATTAAAATTCTCTCATGTTCGGATCATGTTCCAAATTTCACAATTTATTATGAATTTAACACTTTAAGATACGTGAGAAGGGAAAAAAAAATTAAAGTGATTATATTCTTTTCCATTTTTAACATGTACTAAAATAATGTGCATTAATTCTGAATTTAGTGGTTTAGATTTAACAAACATGACCAAACATGAGAGGAACTCAATCTATAGAAAATGATTAATGACAAATACCTCAGCTGTAGATGGTAGAAGAAAACAGTTAAATATATTAACACTTCCACTCAAAATCCAGCACATAAATAATTAATACCTCTTAGACAATAGGCCACACTTAAATTCTGCATGAATGGATACACCAAGAGGCGTTCTGTAGTTGTTGTGCAAAACCCTATCAGACGTAATAGGTTCCTGTGAACAGCTACACTTATCATCTCAACTTCACGTTGGAATGCTGCATCACCCCCAGGACTTTCAAAATCAGTTAAACGCTTAACCGCAATTTTGGTATTATCAGCAAGCACTCCCTTATAAACTTTTCCAAAACCTCCCTGTCCAAGGATATTTTTTTCACTGAAGTTGTCCGTTGCAAGCTGTAGTTCCCTCCATGAAAACCGTTTTAACTGACCGAATGCTATTCTTTGATCCACTTCACCTAAACAAATGGTAAGAAGAGGTTTCATGAAAAAAAAAATATTGAGTGAAGTAACTTCAATTCTTCAATCATAATTGTAAAAGATAATAAAAGGTAAGCAAATATTTTTCATTTTGTATACATTCTCAAACTTTCACGACTTCTAGATAATAGAACCTATGCTCACCGATAATTTGAATCAAGAAATTTGCACCAATCAATCACAAATAAACACAAATATTAGATTCCATGTTTAGCCAAAAGTCAGAAATGTTTATATAATTATCACAGTTTTCAAGCAGGCAGGATTTTTCAACAATTTAAACCTTTGAGAAATTATCTGAATCAAATCCAACAACAGGATGGCTATAAGTACTAGATTTAATTTCATGATAGGACACAAACTGATTACTAAATTTCATCCAGATGGAAAAGTAGTTACTGTGGTACCCATAAACGCATTGAATTATACATGTTATAGCAAACATCATATAGTATCATAGATCACAACATCATAAGATATACATGGATTATTTACATGAGGAAAAAAACAATCATAAGATAAAAATCAATCCAGCTAAACCTCGTTCTCCTTGGATTGCAATCTAATTCATCCATTTATTAAAAAATGAGTCAGCCAGGTTACAACATGTTGACAGTATATAGGCTTCTGGGCTAGATTTCAAAACTATCATAAAAGCATCTTTATTTAGATAAAAGGAAGCTCATTTCTTTTCTTCTCATAACATGCTCAGTGACTCTGATTCGGATAAGTGGATGAGGTTGCATTAGCCAAAACTATGAACCCAATAAAGTGGCTAAAAGGTATGCATGTTGCATGTGCTCATCAACCATTAACTACTAAGTAAAAAATATCTCCCAATGCGTAACAATAAAATTCAGTTACAGGAAAAATATGCGACAATGTTAAACAGTATTTTTCACTAATCCTTGTTTGTCTTCGGTAAATTGTATAAATTAGCTAGAGGATGGGTACACAAGATAAATTCTAAAGCCTGTTATTTAACTTACAAATATTTTCCAAAAAGTGTAAACTAAATGTCAAATTCCATGCTAGTGTAACAAAAGTAAGCTAGTTGAGCCATAAATTGAAGCTTCAATGAAAAGAAATTTATCACATCAACAACAAAAATTTGGCCAAGTCAAGTGAGCTCATCAGAATAGAAATGAAAAAACAAGACTGGCCAAAATTGTGACATGATCTATTAAATCTATTATTTCTACGCATGTAGCAGAAAGTAGCTGCAATGCAATTATTTTGCTATGTGCTTAAAGCAACTCAAACCTGCAACATCTACAAATACTTCACGTTTGTAGCCTTTGTGTCTACCCTTGCAAACAAAAAATAGCAAGCCTCCAAAAAGAAAAAGAACTGTGAATCCTCCCACAACTCCAACTATAACTCCAGTCTTTGACTTATGTGAACCACCTGCTAACAGATGAAAGGATTAGCAATTTGCTTCACAAAAACACAACTTTAACGGATGTAGTTCAAAAAACATCTCCAATAAATAAAAAATACTAGTTAATTACCTGAATCGCTATTACGAGACTCGCAGCTATGCAAATTTGGCCCGCCACAATTTAAGTGGTTTCCTGTGAAACTGAAATAAGTGAATGCAATTCAAATTAAGTCAAATGTTGACAGTTGCAAGACATACCACGCAAGCACGCACACATCCACAAAAGAAACAAATGAGAAATTTAAATGAAAAAATTAGGAGTTGAAATAGCACTAATTCCATTCATACTTGTATTTAGGAACTTGGAATAAATGATCTGGAATTTGACCACTGAGATTATTTGAATTGAGCAGACTGCAAAGAAAATTTCAATCATGCCATTAAAATCTTGAAACACAGCCACGGGTTACAAAGCTATATAATTCAAGAGTCAATTATTGAAAATGTGGGACCATAAGAACAATTTAGGAATATTCCTGTCTGGATTCATAAACAAAACACTGCTATCTCGTATCATCTAGGCAATGTGCAGGACATCATTACTTACATGTTGATCAAGTTTTGAAGACCAGCAAGTGATTCAGGGATAGCTCCACTGAGATTATTTTGACCCAATGTCCTGGTTGCATGATAAGAAAATCTTACTGATCATGAAAAAGTTTGGAAGAATACTGAGATATATCTCATATACCTCAAAGAATAAAAAGAGCAGAAGGTGTCACTTACAAAAATTGTAGCTTTTTAAGATCGCCCAAGGAAGACGGTATTTCACCGCTTAAACGATTATTTTCCAAATCTAAGCTGGTTAAACTTGTCAAATTTCCAAACTCTTTTGGTATCCCACCAGTTATGCCATTCCCTTTCAATGTTCTGCATTATGAATGCAATCTAGTATATATTAGTATCCACTCTTAATGTTTAAACTCAACGCCTCAGAAAGTCCATACAAAGGGATGTAACTAGAAGCTTTATGAAGCACAAATAAAAATATCCTGTCAACCATATCATCTTGAAAGCATTTCCACAATATATTTAACATTTTGCAAGGCTAATGCGAAAATATTGAAGCTTCAAGTTGCAGCTATCTACATGTATAGATCTATCAGAGTCTGAGTCTATTATGGTATGGGCATGGTTATGTGTATTGGTTATCTATATGCAATGTGTGTGTTAGCATGCACCAGGAAAGGGGAAAGGGTCAAGTGTAGATGAAAGTTAAGAAAGAAAAGGTTGTTGTTGTAATGCAGGATTGAGAAAGGGCAAAAACACCTAGAGTGGCTGTAATGACATGACCCAAATGAACTAATGAAGTGATTACCATAGATGGAAATTCTAAACTGGGAAGATTTCTCTACCACCATCCCAAAGTAATCAAATTGAAAATTTGCTGCCCATCAAAGTCCAAAAGTTTGAACGAACTCTTTTCCACAATTACCACTGAAGTTGTAGATCCTCTCCAATCATAGATGTTCGTATACAATAAGAAGTGCCCACACTGATAACTTTCCTCTCACGCCCTAAGTTGTTTCTATCATATACTTTGCTTGTCAATTACCCATAGATTTCCAACAATTCCAAAATGATCAACTGCAGCATCTCATCCTTCTAGCAATCTTATTGTTTGGTGAGGCAAAGTCAAAGCTTAGACTATTTTCCACCAAGTAGATATGCATTAAATGAAGTTGATAGCAAACAAATTGGGCAGACATTGTGAGACGAGATAACAAAAGATAACATATAGCAACACATATGATAGAGGAAACTAGTTTCAGCTTTCAAATAGAAAATGATATGATAACTAAAGTCACAAAGCTGTTTACGAGACAAGTTCACATCCCCGTGTCATGGTAATATCTGCTAAGACAATTGAAGACCGGTTTCTGTAACCATTTTTAGCCTTAACAATTCCAGGAGAGGAGGGGAAAGATAGGCTGCATCTTCGACACTAACAATTTCTTACATTGTTAAGAAAACAAACTTAAGTAGTACTAATGAATAGTTTCTGTAACTACATTTGAAATGCCATATTATTGGGGATTATCTTTTGCGCATGTGCACACAGGGCGCTAGCATCTCATGTGTGATTCAAGTTTTTTATCACTACTGATTAAAACTCATAAAATTGCTTTTGAGAATGAAATGCACCTAATTTAAAAAAAAAAATTGAAAAAATGCCCTGAGAAAAAAAAATCATCAAAAAAAATAATCTATAATTAAATATTATCTGCTGATTATTACAACATGCACAATACGTACAGTGTAGTAAGAGTCTTTAGAACTCCTATCTTAGGAGACAAGGTCCCAGAACAGTTGATGCCAGACAGCGTTCTGCAAATGGGTGAAAATATAAGCATATCCAATGTGAAAGATAAAATGTAATTCAACCAAAGAACAAAATATTGCAGGAATACTAAATTATTTTATATAATCATCTGGAAACAGCTGAAAGAAGAGGTAAAACCACATCAAAGAAAACATACACAGAAATGACATGTTCGTTACTGTCACAGATAACATTCGTCCAAGTACATGGAGTAACTTGATTTGGGTTCCAATCTTTCAATTGATTGTCTGGAACATTCATCGAAAGCTTCAATGCAGATAGGGCATCTCCTGTAACCAAAAGTACAATTATTTAGCATCTAACCAGGTTACCATCTTAACTATTCAATCAGTAAAGGAAAGTAAACTTGCAAAAGCTTAGTGCAAAAATTAAATCAAAGAAGAGGGTAAATGGCAGCATTCTCAACTTCCATTATATGTTCATTATATCCATCTAATCATCGAGGTCATATTTATTTATATCTGGAACATGCGTGCAGATGCACCCTAAGAGAGAGGTCATATTATCAGACAAAGTGGTCATGGATTGAGAACCCTTTCAACCACAGATGGATATTCAGATGTAATTTAGCCTTTTCATCCTTCTCACACAGATTCTGCATAAACAAATATTTCTCAAGCAAAAAAAATACAGATAACAGGAATGGCATCAGTCTGGATGTTTGTAAGTGTCAGATCAATTTGAAGAAAAACATTGACCAGATTGTGGTTTGCTTCATTTGTCATTTATCATTGTCTTAATGATGTAGAAATGGCCCCAGCAAGTAAAAACAGTAAATTAGCTTATCAAAGAAGGACAACATACCTTGCAAGTTGGACAATACAAAAGACTGCAAGTAAGCCAATACTAAAGCTGCAAGAACCAGTTCCATCTTCAATGACATCATCCCAATTGCTCAATCCATTGAAACACATGAACCCAAATGACGATACAAGAAAAACCCATCTGTGCAAAAATGTCAGCATTTTGAGTCATAAATACTTGGATTATGAGATAATGAATGCATTGGGCGAGAAAGTTCACTAATACATAAGGAAACAATTAAGCTGATCAAGTTTTTTTTGGATATTGATGTAGTTCATATGATAATAGTGAATTAGCTTCATTGGTTGTTTCTCTCATTTTTGTAAATGGGCACTACTGCCTTGGTGCTTCCATCTACAACTCAAAATGGGCACTTGCGTGATTCCATAGATTCCCTTTTAATGGATTCCTTTCTTATTCTAATCTTAGCAGTAATCTTTTTTTTCTCAATTAATTAGTCAACAAGGACAATGGCTTGTTTATCATTTGCAATCTCTCGATGACCAAGGTGGACCAATGTGTATGTAACAGTAAGCTTTACATGCGATCATTCCAATTATCAGACAAGATTTCTTCAAGATTTTTCCAGAAAAAAAAAGAAGAAGACTTCATGACTAATTTAAGAAGTGATTAAGTCAAAACAAAAACAAGGAGGCAATCACAAACAGGGTAAGAGACCTTATGACTTCAAATAATATATGCCTAAGACTAAACACGAGTTTGACTAATTTAAGACTTCATTTTTCACATAAAAATTCTAGATTGCAGTTAAGTCAATGAGTCTGCTCTCAGGTCATAAAATAATTTCAATGGAATATAACTAGTTCCAGAGAAAACAAAGCAAGGTATCATTTCCATTTCCCAACAAAACTTCCTCTAATTCCCAAAGAAAATGCAAAGAATCATCCAAATAGAACTCTAAATCTATTAATTATGGCTTTTAGCACTTAGTAAAACACAATTAAAAAGTGGAAATAAAAACACAAAAAAAAAAAGGAGAAGCATGAACTTTCAAACTAATCCTAACCATTCTATTGAATTCAAAATCACAATTTCTTTCTGTGCTCACATTTTCTCAGAAACCAAGCAAAGCTTCAAGCTTCAAGCTTAGGAATCAAAACAAAAGAATCCAAACCCAAAAAAGAAAACATACCAGAGTCATAAACCATGTATTTGAAAGAACTGAAAGGGGCCTCCTTTAAGAGAAAACAGAACCGAACTTTAAGTGGAGGAGGTATCAGGAAAGGTAAAGCGCTTAATGGTTGAGAAAACGAAACAGAGCTAGGGCTTTTTGTGAGTCTCAGAGATTGAGCTGGCTTGATTTGCTAATAGCCAAACTAGTGGGTCTATATCTGTCTGGCTGTGCTTGTTCCACTTTACAAACTAGTGGGTCTAGCAACAAAGTTTTTAACAGCTAAAATCTACACAGAAAGTTGTGTCCTTTTGCTCTCTCTGTGGGTTATTATGTTTACAGTTGTGTAATTTTGCCATTAGTTTATCTTGAAGCAAACTTTTGCAATTATTAGTGCTCCCTCTCTTTCTACATAAGACTCAAAAAAAACAGAGAGGGGTCCTTGGGGCCCTATTTTTCCATTAGCACATTTGACTATCGTTGTACAGAGAACACATTTTTGAACGCTTGGCTTAGATGGGAAATGATATTTGTTCCTTGTGCTCTCAGATTTGGGTTCCATTTGATCTTTATGTGTTTATTACTTCAAACAGAATTTAATTCAGTTCTTAAAAATAGAAGTGTCTGGTAAAGATTTTGCGTTCAGAAAACAGACAGATTATTTCATAAGGACATATATAAATGCTAATTATGGCTCACGTTTGCGTCGGGGATCTGAATAATTTTTATAGTAAAATATTTAGATGTTACAGGTACATTTTTTTAAAAAAATCAGTTATAGTTTTGATGCACTAAATAAGCTAATTGTATTTGAATTATATATATAACACGAGGAAAGAAAAACTTTATCCACTAGCAAAAAAAAAAAAAAGAGATAATGTTGTTTAATTTTTAATCAATTAAACATATTAAATATAGAAGAATAAAATAATGTAAAAAAACAAAACTAGTATGAGCCTAACTGAACCAGCACAGTAAACATGTAATCTGAATATTATGGGGAAATCTAGTTCGGATTAATCTGACAAACTCGTGTTTTAGGTCATGAGATTAGAATAATTTGATAAAAAAATTACAAAAAATTACAAAATCATTTAAAAGAAAAAAAACAATGTTGAAAGACGATATCAGAAAAGATCATAAAACCAAAAAGATGTCAACCCCTATTAACTTTTCAAACTCATGACCTGAATCATTAAACTGGAAATAATATACATGAAAAAATTATGAAACTCAATCCCTAGGAAATGAAATGTTGAAGGATGAAATCAAAAAAATAAAATCACAAAAAAACCTAAAATGAAAAATAGCAATTAAAAAAATATGGTTTAAAGTTGAAATAAAAAATAAATTAAAGGGCAACAACAAATAATTAAATTTAAAAGAGTAAAAACATTAATAAAAGAAAACAATCAAAAGAATGAATATCAAAATGAAAAAAAAACCAATATACTATTAACTTGGATTGAATAGTTAAAAATAATAAAACTTTTATAAAAGAGTCAAGAAAAAAACTTAAAAAATCAAAAAAATAATAATCAAAGTGAAAACACTAATACAAGATAAAAAAATATTGAACATTAGAATTTCTCAACGTGTTTTTTACAAAAAAAAACATAAATATAAATCTAAAAACTTATGTAGCATCTAATTAAACAAATCACAAATAATTATATAGAAAACTAAAAAAACAAAGTCATCAACAATAAATAAAAACGTAATCAAAAAAATTAAGAGACAAATGTAAATCAAGATATTTAATATTGCAACACGGGTTATTTACCTAGTTGTGTTTAATGAATTTTTTTTTAAAATCAATTTATAATAGAAATCGACACATACATAAAATTTATTGAATAAAATAAAAGGAAAAAAAATATTATGTAAGACTACACATATTTAAAAAATATAAAAAATAAATGTTTTTTTATTTTTTTAAAATGCATTTAATCTATATATATATATATAATTCATCTCTTGCTCCTTGATTGCCTCCAAGTTAAGTTTTAAAATTATTAAAATTATTATTTTTATATCTTTATACGTCTTAATTGAATAATTTTAAAAGTAAAAGTTTTTTACAATGATATTTTAGGAATAATAAATAATAAATATTTTCTCTATAGGCATATTCTTTGTATACCTTATGTTTTGAAAGTATAAAAATTCACTTTAAAATTATTTCAATGAAAGATTTATTTCTATTTCTTTAGTGAATCACATTTATATCTCTATTATTTTTGTTTTTTCTAGCTGTAAATAGTAATGAAACACCACTCAAGAATTTCGAAGTTATTACCCTTTCAATTCAAATTTAAAGAAAAATAGTGGGAAAAAAAACTCTTATAAATACACCAGTGAGAATTATCTATATAAAATGAAGCAAAAAATCATGCGGTGTATACTTTTCCAGTTTTTTTATTTTTTATTTTTTTTTTTTTGTTCTATGCAAATTTAGTCCACGGATTCTATTGAAAGAGAGAGACAAGTAGAATCCAGATTCAGCCCCCTTCAATCTTTTCTCTTCTAGTTTGGGTGTGTTTGTTTGCACGTGTTCTTGTGTCGGTAGAAATTGGAGAACAAGGTTGGAAATTGTACTTTTTCGGTGAATGAAAATAGTCACTAATAAGACAATGAAACTATATTCTTAAAAAAAAAAAAAAAAAAAACATACTTGGTGCTACTTTAGGCTTTGCACCAAGTAATTCTTTTCCATAAAAAATACATTTAGGCTTTGCAAATGCATTTTAAAAAAGAAATAAAAATATTAGGTTTGGTTGATAAATTATAAATATGATTGGATTAAATAAACTAATTTTATTTTAATTATATAATAAAAAATAGACAACAATAGCAAGTTGACCGAATAAAAAAATGATCATAAACTTAAAAAAAAACCTTCTTTGCGAAAGAAAAAAAATAATATAACTCAATTCTCAGCAAATTAAATATAGAATGATAAATTGAATTAAAAAAATAAAAAAAATTGGCCTATTCCACCCGAGTTAGCATAAAAAACCTATAACTTGGATAATAAAGGTGAGATAACCTAGTAAAAACCAAATAAAAAAAATCACAAAGCTTGATTATCAACAAACCAACTATAGAAGTATGAAAAAAAAAAAAAACAAATCAACAAACAAAACGAACCTAAAAAAATCAAAACTAAATATAACCAAACCCCGTGAACAAGATCATGCTAATGAGATAGCCTAATAAAAGCCAAAACAAGAAAAATGATGAAGATTAATTTCAAAAAAACCAAAATTTGAAGGATGAAACTGAAAAAAATTATAATTCCTTAAAAAAAGAACTCCATAAAAAAGATCGAGTCAACCTAAGTTAACTAGTCAATCCTATGACTTGAATCATGAGATCGAAATAACCTAATAGAAAATAAAAAAAAATCACATGGTTCATTAAAAAACAATAATGTCGAATTATAAAATTAAAAAAAAATAAGTTGAAAAAAAAAATAATATCAACCCGCGTTAACTTTTCAAACCCATGATTAGGGTCGTTAGACCGGAAGCACCCTATCTAGAAAAACCATAAAGCCCAGTTCCTAACTAATCAAATGTTGAAGAATGAAATTGAAAAAAAAAATCAATTATACAAAAGAACCAAAAATTTAAGAGAATGAGGATCAAGATTGAAATAAAAAACTAAATTGAAGGATAATTATAAATTTTTGATTAAATTGTGAAATTGAAAAGAAAAGTCAATTTAATAAAAGAATAAAAAAACAAAATCAAAAGGATGGGGACTAAACTGGACAAAATAACATATCAAAAATTGAAATTGAAAGATAAAATTAAAAACAAATCAAAATTTTACAAAATGGCCAAGAACAAAAATTAGAAATAAAAAGAATAAGTACTGAAGTTAAAATCTCGATAAATAAAAGGACAACTCTAAAATCTTGAATGGTGAGTGTGATTTTCAAGGGAGTAGAGAGGAAAAAAGAAAGAAAGCATCCCCAATGACAAACTGCCTCACTACCAACACCATGTGTCACCTTAAAAGGAAAAAGACGCCGCGACGATTCCAACGACACGACAAAAATTTTTTTTTGCCATCGAGAGACGCTGCATGCACTGTCTAAAGATTGCAGGCGCCTCCAACACGCTGGCATGTGTGTTGCACTCGCCAATAAATTTTGGTTTTTTATTATATTTTATATTTTTTAAAATACTAAATTACCCTTTCGCCAACTCAATTATAACTAAAAGCCTAGTTAAAAATACAAAAAAGACCTAGAATCCTGGTTTTAAAAATATTACTTTTAAATGTATTTTAGTCATTTTACTGTGCTTTAGAAATAAAAAAAGATCAAGTTATCCCTAATCAATGTGATAATAACTAATAGGTTTATTGAAAAGGCTAAACTTCACTTAATAGCTAGTTTAATGTTTTTTATGAGAAGGGAAAAAATTGTCATTGCGCTATTCCAGTAAACAATAATTTTCTTAAGTTAACGAGGGTAGATGACCAATTCTATGAAAAACAAATAGACTAAATTGCAGTTTATATATTTTCTTTTCTTAAGATAATGGGGTAGACGATCAATTCTATGGAAAAAATTAGACAACGTGATATCCATCTTAATAGACGACATGTCGTTTGGAACTCCCCAGATTCTAGCAACTATGGTGGCCAAAAAAATAGGGTTCCTGTTTTTTTACCAAAAAACCTATTTTTAACTAATTTTGACCAAAAACACCTAGGAAACACCATAGGAACCTTGTCAAACTAGTCTATGACTTCCAAAAAATAAAAAAAAAGGGCCAAAAACTCAAAATCAACTTGAAATCAAAAATATTTTCGAGCACAAATTTGTTTTTTTGTGTGATTTCAAGTTAAAAAAACACATAATTTGAACCCTCCCTCATCATATGAAACCATTTGACACAAAAATTGACTTTTTTGGTGGTTGAAATCATTGTCAATAGCAACTTTCTCTCTCTTGTTGGAATCCAGCCAACTCTTCTCTCTCTTCCATCGAAAAAGAACTGGAAAAAAAAAGAAAATAAAGTTTAGTATCAAAATTAATTTTTTTAAAATTAGAGTGACCGATTACCTGATAGCTAAAAAAAATAGTTGATTAAAATGAGCTTTGCAAATAAATGTCAAAGATATCACCTATTTTACATTCTCTTTTCACTTCAGTTCTTTATCGTTTAATTCAATCCTCACCAACAAAAAAAAAAAAAACAATTAGTTCTAACACAGATTAAAAAATAGTTAATTGTGCGGAAAAAAAAAAAAACCTTTCCCTCCTCTCATTGAAAAAAAAAACTTTGTTAGCGTATCGAAGTTGTGTTCTTGCATAGCTAGTCTTTGTGTTTTGTTTTTATTGCACCAAAAAAAAGTCCTTAAAACAAGAGCACCATCTACCACACTTTTTTTCAAATGGTGGAAAAATAAAAGCACTGAGTGATGCCTTGAAAATTATAGTAGCAAGGTTTTACAAAAAAAAAAAATTAAATTATGGTAAATACAGAGAAAAGATTTAAAAGTACATTCAATGGCTTGTTGATTAGAAGAATTTCCATTGAATTGGAGGGTTGTTTAATTTTTTGTAATAAATTCTATAATAAAAATAGAAAGTGAAAGTTGATCATGAAATTTAATTAATTCTTATAAAGCGCTAAAAGGCACTCGTTAACCAAAAGGCAATCATTATTGTTTTTTTTTTCCCCGCACAATCAATAGGATTAAACGCACTCTGCCACTCTCAATATATTTCCCAATAAGAGTGGATGAGTTTAGTAATGCTTGGAGAAATTTTGCTCCAATTATTTTATGATAATTTATTTATTTTTTGATTCATACTCGGGTATCCTCGTACCGTTTTAAAGTATAAGACTAGTCATATTTAGGGTTCGTAGCTATCCCTTCTAATAAGTACACTTTCTAGGGATCGAATTTATATTTTTACTTTTACAGAGATCTAGTAATGTCTTAACCGTTACACCCAGGGACGGAAGGAAGGGGGACAAGCAGGGGCTCGGGCCCCTCCTAAAATATTCTGCACCTATATATATATATATAGGTAATTAAGTGTGGAGGAGGTTTTTTATTCTACAAAGGTGAGTTTTCTTCCTGTAATTAAGTGTGATTTTTCAATTTAATTTTTTAAAAATTAATTTACGTAGCCCTAATATAAATCATGTAAATATAAAATCATTACTTTGCGCAATAAATTCTACAGCCGGTCAAAAACAAAAATATAAATATAAATCATAAGTCAAAATTTTCAACGGAAAGATTGAAGCAGAGCCATCAATTAATTTATTTTTTATCAAACAAAACAAGGTAACTTAAATTTAAAATCTATTTTTATTTTGTTTTGAGATGTTTGTTAATAATTTGATGAGGTTTATTTTTTATAATTCTATCATTTTTGCTTTATTTTTTTCTCAGATCTGCTAATTTTACCAATTATTTTTTGAATTCTTGTTATAGTGCTTTTTTTAATTAATTAGATATATTTTATTGGTTTGTTTTGATTATACTTTGATTTTTTTTATGTTTTGTTTTTAGCAGAATTACTAAAATTATCAATTTTTTCTCACGATATATGTTTTGATTTTAGGTTGAACCATGAACAAAATAAGAAGAATTTGATTTTTTTTTCAAAAAAAATATTAATAACTCGCAGCCTAGTGAACCAACTCCAATGTGTAATGTTAAAGTTATGGTTGAGCAGCTTCAATGCGCCTCAGTTTACAAAGAACCCGCGTTGATTAGTGAGAATAGTTCTTTATTATTTTTTGCTTTATTTCAAAGTTTATCGAACATAAATAATGTTTCATTTTAGCTAATGTTTCTTATATACTTTGTATGTTTATATTTTATAGATATAAAGATCAACAACATTAAAGTGATGAATATATTATGAAAATGAAATTAACTTCGTTACTTTGACTCCATTTGATATTTCTTCGAACCTTTTACCTTATACAAAGATCATTATATATATGTTTATAGTAAGTTATTTGAATAAAACTAAGTTATACAAGGTTTTTTTTACAACTCATATACAATAAAGTAAAATAAATATTATATTTTATTACATTAATTATGTCCCCTAACAAATAATTCTAGCTCCGCCCCTCGTTACACCAACATTTTATTGGTTTATGATAATTCATTTGAACAAGTGCATTTATTTACATGACAATTATAACTCATATTTGTAAGAGAATTCCAATATATATATATATATATATATAAAATCAAATCCCTTTCACTTTTGAGAAGGCAGGGAAGAAACTACAATAAAAAAAGAAAAAAGAAAAACCTTCATAATTATTATTGAATAAAATAAAAACTCAACTTACGTATTTCCTTTCCGTTGCTGGATAAGTTCGAGAACCATTGTGCTTGCTGTGTTTCCATGAGCGGAGAGAAACGGTAAACAAAAAGCATTTATCAGCTAATGGAAAAACCACCACCTTACCTTGCCCATTATTCATTAAAATATATATAAAAAATAAAGGTTCACCATCATTAACATTCGAGCAAATGGACCACTTGTCCACTGATTCACAGAAGCATACATTATTACAATCCTCGAGGGGCAATTAGCGCATTAAACAAGTAATCATGATGATGATAATGATTTATTTATTTATTTTATATGACCAATAAATTCATTTTTTTTTATAAAATATAAAAGGATGGAAAATTTCTCTCTTTTGGAACATTAAAATTTCATTCTTAAACTCAAAAGTCTATTACTTTTATTTTTTTCAGTTCTTATCTAAGCACGTCTAAATTAGTGATTGTTTTTTTTAATTAAAAAAAAATAAGACTAGTCTTGTTTAAATTCTTGACTACCCTTTTTAATAAAAACATTTTTTGAATATTAAATTTGTATTTTTATCTTTATAGCAATATAACAGTGTCTTAACTGCTAAATCAACACTTTATTGATTTTATTATTTTCATTAGGAAAAGGGAAGTTTTTTTTCCCCTTTGCCTATCATGTTGTCTGAGAAAAAGAGAAGACAATTATGCTTTGCCCTTCTTTGTTGTAAATGAATTACAAAATAATGTTTACTTGAGTGAAATTATTATTTTTTAATTTAATAACACTTCATGATTTGAGGGTAAAACTCTACTAGATGTGAGGTGTTTCATAATATTTATCGAGAACGGTTTTTAGTCTCAAACAATATATAAATCAGTCCGACATATGTCCCCATTCTTTGATGATTTTGATCAGTCCGATATATATATAAATATCGGTGGAGTTGTATCTTTATATCTCTCTTGAATTATATATTTAATTAGATTTTGCATGAGAATGCCTCATCAATTAGACTGAATTATTATATGTCCCCACCCTATCTTTATAGATTGCATTAATTTCTCACAAGGTGAAGATTAAAAAAAAAATGAGAGTGACTTACAAATAAATGTTAAGATGTAAGAGCTTGGTTGAAATGTTACTTATATAGTTTTAATAATATATCTTTTCATTTACAAAAAAAAAAAAAGTCAATCTTTTGATTTAGGGTGTTTGGTAACGTGGTTTTTTCAAAAGTTTGATTTGTTTTTGCTAATTTTTTTAATAGTTTTGAATTATTTTGATTTACTGTTGTTAAAATGATTTTAAAAAATAAAAAATATTATTTTAATATATTTCTGAAAAAAAATATCTTAAAAAACAATTGTTATTATACTCTCAAATATCTATTAGATGAACCGTCCAAGAACGTGCTACTCAAAATAAATCCTTTTCTTATGCCTACCTCCTTAGTAATTGAATCATAAATAATTCATAATAGCTAGCATGGAGAGCATACCTACTTTTTTTTTTTTTTTAATCTGATTTATGAAAGTATAAGGACCTGATTTCTCCAAGGCTTTATGTACCACAAGTCGAGAACCCTAATTCGTAGTATACTACCAGAAGCAAATGAACCCTCCCTAGGGCAAAACCTGGCCAATCTAGTTGAAGCTTAAAACAGAGAATTTGATTCATTCCCCCTTTAAAATGCACAATTTCTAGTAAACTGTATATATCACATTTCCAAAATTGTTAAATTTTACATTTCCTAAATATTCTTGCTGTATGACTGTCTGCTTTGGTTTGTGAGCTTTATGACTGGGTTTATGGTAACAAGAGCACTTGCAGGGCTGTAATGACGAGCTAACCCGACTGGAGCCCAAGACGGGAACAAATTTTATTGTTTTTTATTTTCTTTTCTTAAAATATTCCAATCACAACAATACTTCAAAAAAAAAAAAAATCCAAAAGAACCTCTCACTGTCAATGCTTTCACTGCTTATTTGAGATAGAATTGCATCTGGAGCATATGCTGCCAAAGTAGCAGAAAGTAGAACAAGTAAGTCCATGATTGAAGAAGAAGATGTGGTTCCATGCAATCTGTTTTGATGCGTTGACGAAGGTTGGTGGGGATTTTTCCTACTGAAACTTGTAATACTTTGATAACTTTGCAGCGAGATCCATCGGCAAAGGTAGTGAATTTATTTGGTATTCTTGTGCAGTTCCTCCTTTTATCCCCAGTCCTCCCTACGATTTTCAACGTAAAGATTGCCCTCCAATCCCCTTCGTCGAAGCCACTCCGACGAGGAAAGTAGTACCCAGGGCCAGGTTCAACCAGTGCCCTCTCATCAAACTAAAGTGGGTTTGGTACAAAAAGGAAGAAGAACGAATTCTAAAGTGGGTTTGGTACACAAAGGGAATTGAACCAGTGAGAAGATTCGGGCCGCCAGCCCCTTCGTCAAACCCTTAAAGCACCATTGCATAGAGCTTGTTCTCAATTTCCAGGAAGAATTGTTTTTCAATTGAGGTGGGCCTCAGTTCAATCCTCTCAAGAATAGATGGGTTCAATAAATAAACTCCAGCGTTGATTTTGTTATCCACGAAGAGAGAGAGAGAGACTGTGATAATTGGAAGAGACAGAATACATACCAGAGAGAGTGTGTGTTGAGTGTTTGTGTTAGTAATTTTATCTTTTAATTATTTTAAAAAATTTTATTTGATTAAAGTTATAAAATGTAATTCCTCCATCTCCATAACCAAACAAATTAAGTATTTTCACAAGCATACACCTCCACCTTCATGGAAAAAAAATCCCTCCATATCTGTTTCGGTAAACGAAGTCAAATTTTTTTCATAAATCATCGACAATCACCAATCTTTTCCATTAAAAGCATAACAAGATGCAACAACAAACAACACATTTTACAAGTGGCTTGCAAGAAAAATAATTATTCTTTATGATTACTCTTTGGAGCTCCACATGCTCTTCTAGGTAAACTAATGTGATCGAGGTATATAAATATCCTGGTTCCCAGGTAAACACACAAAGCAACTTACGTTCATATAACACAAGTCTACAATATTCATTTTTCTAAGCTGTTGCTCTCTTGATCATACTTTCCTTTCTTTTTTATAATTTACTAACTTAAGTGTTGGAGGACATCATGTCCTAATAAAGAACTTGTTTTTGCAGGAGTGCGAGGAATGGAAAACCTAAACACTCCAACCTAAAATGTAGTAGTGAAAACACCCATTTCAATATAAAGTTTTTATGATTTTATTTGTGTTGTCGTTTATTAGAGGTTGAAAAAAGTTAGTTCATCCTCATTTCACACCTCATCAACGACTATCTTCCGCTAACTTGTCTTTCCAATGAATTCCAACCTTTCTTGCCAATAACCAAAAACACAAACTTTTCTTATTAATAGCATAATAAAACATAACAAAACAGAACAACCAATAATATATTTTACAGGTAACCTGCATAAAAAAGTAATTATTCTTCATAATTACACCTTACAACTCCATTATCTCCGAGGAAAGCTCATGCAACCAAGATATATAAATATATACTATGCAATGCAAGATCAAATAACACAAGTACATAATATTCACTTTTATTAGCTATCGTTCTCTTTGTTATGCTTGTCTTCCCTCGTATAGTTTACTGCCTTATAATCCTTACATGTTTTTTCAAAGGAATGAGGAATAACCAACCTAAACATCTCAAATCCAAAACGCAGCCGTAAAAAGACCCGAATCGATCTTAATTTTGTAGCACTTCATCACTGCCAATTGGTTTCTGTTGGCAGGCTC
>Ga0325410_1001664_pt1 | contig 24648 bp, 8 predicted proteins | sample PopdelMetagenome_16_FD_206182 | JGI IMG/M metagenome (GOLD analysis project Ga0325410, IMG submission 206182) | Populus deltoides microbial communities from Bellville, Georgia, United States - Xylem-PdIQD-R3 | ecosystem: Host-associated > Plants > Phyllosphere > Stem > Wood/Secondary xylem...
GGTGGTCAGATGCTCCATAAGTGGATAGCACCAATTGCACGGGAGGAAAATGTGGAACAGATGGAATGACAGATATAAATATGACTGGGAATTGGAAGACAGAAGACATTCTAGCGAGACATTCCTATATTGCTTTTCTGTGCTGCATTTGACGAGGCAATATAGGAAGTTCTTACTGTTCTGTGCTTGATAGATACCTCATACCTCAGATGCTTTGCCAACTCAAACTATTGGCTGATATTTTGGCGTTCTAGCAGCGGTGATCAACTATGTAAAAGGTTACTCGAACTCTTTTTTTTTTTTTTCAACTTTCTGGGAATATTATTTTTTCTTTTTATATGTATATATATTTAGTAAGTATGAAATTTGGTTATTATTTGAGATAACTAGAATACAATTGTGCGTAACCTTCCTGAGCTTCCTCGTATATCTATTCTTTATTTACCTTTATTTTCTTGTTTCTTTCAAATTTTGGTTTGTATTTTGCAAAGAACTTCAGGATTTGTTTGCCTTTCAATTGTAGTTGAGACACTCCTTTTTTATTATTTTTGAAATTTAGTTTCTAGCCTAAACTCAAATTTTAAAGGGGAAAAGACAAAGTGATAACCAATGATTGGGGGGGGGGGGGGGGGTACCGTTCATTCCCAACATCTCTATCAAGTCTAAATATGACATAGGTTTGGCTTGCTTCCAAGCCTAACATTTATAGGTTTAGCTATATGATGAGCTTAGGTAGACATGGGTCTGGCGAGCTGCTAGATCCAATATCCTTGGGTTCAGCTACGTGCTGAGCTCGAGCAGACATGGGTCTAGCAAACTGGCAAACTTAACATTCTTGGGTTCAACTATATGTTGAGCCTAAAAACACACGGGTCTGACGAGTTGTCAAACCAATGTCTTTAGGTTCAGCTACGTACTGAGTCTAGACGGACATGGGTTTGATGAACTATTAGACCCAACGTTCAGCTATGTGCTAACCCCAAGTAGAGATAGATCTGGTGAGTTGCCATGCCCATCATCATTGGGTTTAGCTATGCACCGAGCCTAAGCACATATGAGTCTAGTAAGCTACCCAAGCAGACAGGGGTCTGGTAAGTTGTCAAACCTATTATCCTTGGGTTAAGCTATATGTCGATCCCAAGTATACATGTGTCTAGCAAACTTAAGTACACATTGGTCTAACAATGTCTTTAAGTTTAGTTACGTCTGAGCCTAAACAGACATGAGTTTGACGAGCTATCAGACTCAACGTCATAGGGTTCAGTTGCGCGTTGAGCCCAAACATGCATTACTCTGGCGAGCCATGAGATGCAGGGTTCTTGGGTTCAATTATGCGTTGAGTTTAAGTACACATGAGTTTGACGAGTTGCAAGACGTAGTATCATTAGGTTCAGCTGCAATTGAGTCCAAGTACACATGGGTTTGACGAGTTGCAAGACCCAACATCATTGGGTTCAGCTGCGTGTTGAGTCCAAGTACACATAAGTCTGGTGAGTTGTTAGACCCAACATCCTTGGGTATAATTGTGTGCTGAGCCTAAAGTACATATGGGGCAGGCGAGCTACCATACGTAACATCTTTGGATTCAGCTACATGCTGAGCCCAAGTACACATGGTTCCGGTGAGCTGTCAGACTCATTCCTTGGGTTCAGCTACACGTCAAGCCCAATCACACATAAGTTCGGCGAGCTGTTAGACCCACCGTCATTATATTCAACTACATGCTGAGCCTAAACACTTATGAGTCTAAAAAACTATCAGACCCATCATCATTGGGTTCAATTGTGCACTGAGCCCAAACACACATGAGTTCGGTGAGTTGCGAGACCCAACGTCATTGAGTTTAGTTGGGCGCTGAGCCCAAGCACACATAGGTCTGGCAAGCTACCAAACCCAGTGTCCCTAGGTTCAGCGGCATGTTAAGCCAAAGTACATAGAGGTCTGACGAGTTGTCGGGCCCAATATCCTTGAGTTTAGTTACGTATTGAGCCCAAACAAACATAAGTTCGACAAGCTACCACACTTATTGTCCTTAGGCTTGGCATCATGCCAAGTCTAAGTGGGTATAGGCCTGACGATCATTATAGATCCCATGTTGGGCCATGAGGCTTCGTTCATTTATTATAATGACTTTTAACATAAAATGCTAATGTCAAGAATACTTGTCTTTTTACACCCCTAGGTGTAAGAAAGTCTTTTAAGGACCTACAATATTTCCATCAACATTAATATTATGTAAAAGATATTTATCTCTTAATTAATACTATCAGGTGAAAAAGCCTCTCCATACCAATAAAAATAACAAGGTTCATGAGCTATAAATACTCCCCTAAACCACCCAAATAAATGTTCACAATTTCTATTCTCTATGTATTTTTATTTTTATTCTCAAAGTATTTATCATACAAAAACAACGAAAAATCTTGTTCTTAGAATTTAAAGCTCATTCTCTTATTTATTGCAATACCTACTAAAAAGTCACTGATTTTATCATTTGAGGGTCCCTAAACCCTACCACAATAGATTGTTTTGCTGGTGTTGAGCTTTCTACAACCAACTATCTACTTCCTGAGTTTTAGAGAAAAGAATATTGACATGAGCGTGTGATTCCCACTATCCAAACACCAAATAACTTCATTTTTTAGCATATTAAATTTTGAAATATCATTAACTAGTAATGTAGAAACAAAAATATCATAATTTGGCATCTTTTTTAACTTGGCTTTAGTTAGTGTACTTAGGCGAGGAGCTTGCATTAATATAATGTAAAAACACCATAAATGTTAAAGGCTTAAAAGCTTGGAATGGAACAATTTCAACTAAAGGAAGAATTAGCAAACATACGTGAATGATTACATCATATTTATGTAATTACATCATATTGCATTAATTATATTTATGGATTAAGTAAATTCACATGTTTATGTAACTATATTATCATTATCAAATTGAAACTAGTGGTTTGATATTTAAAACATTTTTATTGATGTAAAAGACTTTATTTTAACACTTAGCTTTATGTTAATAGCTATAAATTTTGATTTGTTTATTTGATTAGACTGAAGTTTTGCTAGGAGATACTAGAAGTTTTCATAACCATTTGAGATTAGAAAGATCTTAAAATAAGGTTTAGAAGTTACTATTTATAATTTGCAATATTTTTCTAATTGATTTAAATATTTTTTTCTATTTACTTAATTTTTCAAGCTTTGTTTAGAATATTTTCTTAGTATATAAGCAACTTAAAAAAGCTATAATATTGAGTTTTGTTTAGATAAAATATTGAATAATAAAATTTCAAATAAATATTTTTGTGTGAGTTTTACTTGACATAATTCTATTTTGACTGTGATTGTTATTTTGATTGTGTTATTTTCATGATATTAGTTGATATCAAAGCTGTTTTATTTATTCTATCATTTTGAGGAATTTATTAAATTTATTTGAATGTATCAAGTTGATGTAAAGGAGTGTACTTATAATCACTTAAGAAATTACCTAGGTTCAATCAATGACAAACTAGCTCGTTGAATAAAAAAGAAAGAAAAAAAGCAATTACTATATCCTTGTTTTACTTGGGTGAGATGGCATGCACAGATCGAATAAAATGCAATTATTCTATAAAAAATTTATAAAATAAATCTCACTATTCAATCTTTACCTTTTTAACTGCAAATTATTTTATAAATAACAAAAAAATTATTAGTATAAATTATTTATATAACGTTAAAGATGTGTGAGATTAAAAGAAACAAATCATTTTATAATAAATAAATAATTTTAAATAAACCTTTAATATAACTATAAAAATGTGTTTCTAGCAAAACAAAACTTAAATTTAATTTATTTCAAGTTTTAATTGAAGGAAACAAGTTTTGACTATATAAAAGAAAACAATCGTAATAATTTAAATAAAAATAAGTAAAATAAAAAGGAAACCATAGTTTTTTTTTTAAAAAAAGAAGTTGCGAGCCAAGTTTGCACTTTGGACCTGGACTCTTAAGTCAACCCACACTTGGACTAAGCATGCTAGGTTCGACCTTAGTATAGAATTTATTAAAAAAAATTAATTGATGATATGTCTTTCTAGTTTTCTTATCTATCACAAATCTATAAATTAGAAAGTTTACGACCACTAGAATATTTTTTTCTAAATTATTTTTGGATAATATCTTCTACTAAAAACACTTTTAAAAAGTTCTGATAACCTCTATTAACACTTTTTCAAGCTCAAGATCATTTTTATTCACTTCAAAACATCTAATTATCAAATCATTTTACAATTTTTATTCTTACCTTGGAGCCCTAGTCTACTTTTCTTATGAACTTTTGTCTGAAAGACTTCTAATGAACTCATATGATTTATGTATTAGTGTATGTGTTCTATAATAAAAAATTAGTTACACATGAAATTGAATTTGTTAATGTAAAAATATATTTATTGTTATAAAGACTTATTTTTTTTTTATCCAATATTCATTTATATTTAATTAATGAATCTAGAACAAAGATAAAGTCAATGAGATAAAAATTCTTTGTAGAGAAAATTATAAAGTGATTATAATTATGAAATCCTTATTGCATCAAAGCATTGTTGCTAAATGTTATATTAAGACTGAACATTAATTATAGCTATTGAAACTAGTATATACTATGTGTCTTTCTTTTATGATAGAAAACAATTGTTGTTATAAGTTAAGGTATGAGGAATATCTAAAACTAATATAGAGGTGCTTGTCAAATGATATATGCACTGAATTAATTCACACAAGAATTCTGCATATATAGATCACTTGTGTCTTTCAAAAGGCTCACGTTATAATTGTGCAAGTGATCCCTAGAATTGCGATCATTAAGGTATCTTATATATGAAATGTATGCTTTGATTTTGATTACATGTTATCCTAATCAATGGTAACAAACGATCAGATATTGAGTATAACATAAATTATATGAAGATATTTAAATAATTAAAAGAGAATTCATTACCCTAAATAAATTAGAAAAATATTTTACCTATTCTTAGATAATATTGATTGTGAGACTCTTGTGCATGATGAATGATATTTGAAAAGAGTTTCAAATCTTATCTAAAGAATCAATGACTATAGTGTTGAGACAAACATGATTTGACAAAGTATACTACACACTTCATGCTCAAATGTCAAGATCAGAATATTATTAATGAAGAGATAATAATTATTTCGAGAAACTAGTCACTCAAAAATTAAGTTAAATGACTTATGACTTTTTTAATATGTCAATGATCATGACATGTTGTTAGACAATGAATTCAATCTTCTAATATAATGAATCAATTGTTGAATAGATAATAAATTAAATTATTTAATTTATTGAATCCTATTTTATTTAAAATTATTATTTATATTTGGGTTAACATATTAGAAACCTAATAGGTCACACATATATAGAACCACTGGTGAGAAACTAAACTTGGATAATTAATCAAGTGAGACTTGGACCCCGTTTGTTTGCTAGAAAGTAGTTTTCTTTTGAAAAGTGAATTCCTGGAAAGTGAATTCCTGAAAAGTGAATTATTTTTCGATGTTTCGTAGTGTAATGGAAAATAAGTTGGAAAACACTTTCCAGTGTTTGGTTATGTTATGGAAAATAGCTTATTAATGTTTTTTTTTCAAGTTTATTAAAATAATAAGAAACAAATCTTACAAATTAAAAAAATTGAATGAAAATGAAATTGAAAAAAAATTTAATTTCATAAATTATCTCAAATAAAATAAATAATAATCAAAATAATGGAAATCAAATCTAACAAATAAAAAAAATTGAAAGATGATGAAATTAAAATAATAATAATTATAATTTCATAAATTATTTCAAATAAAATAAGTAACAATCAAAAGAATGAGGATCAAATTTGATAAATAAAAAATTTCAATAAAAAAATGATAAGAAAAAAGCAAATAACAATCATAAAAATGAGGTTCAAAGATAATATAAAAATCAAATTAAATCAAATTTTAAGGGATGAAATTAAAAAAAAAAAGATTCAAACAAAATATATATCAATTAAAAGTTTGAGGACCAAATTTGATATAATAAGCAAATAATATGATATTTCTAAATTTTTCACAACTTCTGAAAAGTGTTTTCCGTACAAAATAAAAGGAAAATACTTTCCTGAAAATAAAGTCAAATTTTTCTTTGACTGAAAAGTGTTTTCCGTTGACCAACTTTCTTAATGACAAACAAATAAAGAAAAGTTTGGAAAGTGGTTTATAGGAAACCACTCTCCGGGCAACACAAATGCTCCCTTGGTTGTAAATAAATTTTAGAAATTAAGAACTGAAATATAATTTATATAGAAAATTATAATTATGGTCCTAGAAAAATCAATTAGGTACTTGATTGGATAAGTTTCTAAAACTATATTGAAATAATATATGTGATATTTTTCAAATGATAAATTGATATTTTATCATTAATAGGGTTATCAAGATTTTCTATAAATAGAATATTATGCCATATATTTCAAGAGAGAAATATAGAAGCATGTTATAGAATATATGGTATAAAAACACTTGAAAACACAAAATGAAAGAGCTAGCACTCAAGGCATATCAAATTCTCTCCCTTGAAAGGGTTTTAAGAGATTTGTAATTTGATTGTTAGTGTAGATTACTATTAGAGACTAGACAATTGGATAATTTGTGATTTTAGACAATCCAACCTTGAGAAGTTGATCAAAACTTAGAAAAAAAGATATTATCTTAAGATAATTTTTACTCAAACCCTAAACGACTTATCTAATAGGATCCTTGAGACTCCAAGAATTTTTTTAAAAAAATATTATTGGGTCATTGTTAGATAATTAGAGTTGTTGACTGTATATTTTAATTATCATTGAATTTAATTATGAATTAAATTTATATGCAAGACAATTTTTTGTAGAATTACTGTTCTGGTCTTACCTAGCTAGAATATAAAAAAATTAAAAATAATTTTAGGGTGGCTGCCATAGTCACCACTGGCAGCGTAATGCCAATGTTGCTAGCATGCTTGGCTATGTTGTGCTCACACCTAGCTCGCTGTTGGCAATAAAGGTAGTAGTCCATAACATGAAAATGTTCCACATGTTCATATTATTAATTGTGAAATCCTTGATAAGGTGAAATGAGATTTGAAAATAATTTTAGGTCTTATTCAAATAATCAATTACTATGATGTTGAGAATAAATATGATTTGATAGAGCATACACACTCCATGTTTAAATTTTTATATCAAAATATTCTTGATAAAAAGATAATAGTTACATTGAGAAACTAATCACTGAAAGTGTAAGTCAAATCAGATATGACTTTTCTAATATTTAAAAGATTATGATACTTTGCTAAACAGTGCACTTGATATTCAAATACAAATAAATTAATTTGTTGAATTGATAATAAGTTCAATTGTTTAATTTATTTAATCTTATTTTATTTAAAATTGTGATTTATATTTGAACTAATATATTAGGAACCTAACATATACGCATTAAAAATCATTGCCGAGAAACTAATTTGGGATAATTAATCAAATGAGACTTGATTGTAAATCATTTTTTAAAATTAAAAACTAGAATGTAATTTATTCAAGGAAATTACAATTCTAAACCTAGAAAATTAAAGAGGGACTTGATTATATAAATTTTTAAAATTATCCTGAAATATTATATATGATATTTTTTAGGGTGTAAAGTGTTATTTTTCCATTAAAATGATTATCGTGTTTTGTATATAAATAAAATGTTAGACCTTATTTTTTTAATGATGAAAGCTAAAATAGACACACTCTTCACATGATACACCTATACAAATAGGTAGAATAGAGAAAATAAAAAGCTCACACTCAAGACATAAAAGTCTCTCTCTCTCTTCTCTATAAGGATTTTAAGAGATTTTTTTATTTAATAGCTGATGTGGATTACTATTAAAGACTGAACAATTAGAGGGCTTATAATTTATAATAACCTAATCTTGTAGAGTTCATCTAACCCTAGAAAGAAGAAATGATCTTCAAGTCACTTTTGTACAAACTCTAAATAATTCTAAATTGTCTAAATGGTAGAACTTAAGTTAGTAAAATCAAAGATTCATATTTGAATATAAAGATAGAGATTGAAATTATAAAATGCTTATAAGGATATTTGTGAGAGAAAAAATAATTTGGTTGTCTCTATCTCCATCTCTCTCTCTTTTTTATTTTTAGAAGAATAAAAAATTGGTTTAAAAATTATTTTTTTAGATAGAATATTTTTGTCTCAATTTTCATAAGTAGAGTTTCTATATCTCATTTTTTTTTTCTTATTAGAGTAAAAAACTAAACACAACCTAAAAATTTGTAAAACTTAATTGCTTATACTAGTAACTATATAATTTTCCTATTTGTTTGTGATTTTCTCCAGAAAATACTGAGATTTTCTAGATGTTCTGGATGGATAAGGTTGGTGTTCTTTATTATTGACTTTTAATTGTTGATGTTACCATAAAAAGCTTTAATTCTCTTGAAAATTATTGCGAATAGTTATTTAAATATTATTTTAATAAATGTATTTAAAGATTATTCCATTATAAAATAAAATAAAAGGACTAATGTTTGCTTAAAAATAGACTAGGTGTCATGGGGTTGGAACTTGGAAGGCTAGGTTCATCTGTGCCTACGGTTTTTCTTCTTGATGAACATAATTTTTAAAGTTCAGAAGACTCGTCATCTTCTAACCCAGATTTCAACCGTCTCTAATGGTTGAAAAAACTTCAAAAACTCATTTTTATTTTGATCTGAGAACACCTAAACAAACATGTTATTAAACCCAGTTTTAAACCAAAGCTCCCTCCAGTGTGTCAAAAAAGAAAAGAAAAAAACCCAAAATACAATAAATTATGTTCGTTTTGTTTCTGTAACTTAAGTCAGGAGATTCATAGTCTGGCTCTAACGATGATTGATGTCACCGAAGACCAACTGCGTGGTGGCTTAACTAATAAAGAATGTTTAGGACTCACTGGAGGTTTCGAGTTTGGGATGCCTCTCCACCTCCCTTGGATGACGGGAACGACAAATGTGCAGTAGACAAATCTGATTTTCTCTAAGCCTCGGCCTCTGACAAGGTAATCGAGACTTAGATAAGCCCAGCCTGATCCAAGAGTTTTGTCCAGCACCAGTTAGAGCTTTTCAAACTGTTTCAGGTCAGCCAAGCCGAGGCATCTTCACCATACAGGAACACCGCGTAGAATTTGTCAACATTAACATCTGGAAGCCGGCCTTTGTACAGTAATGATTTTTTTTTCTTTTTTTTCTAGTCAACTATTTTCATATGCATTGAATAAACAACTCCATCATCAACACTTTCACTCTTATTACACACTACCCAACTGGTGCATGATCTTTAATTGAAGAGAGAACCGTCAGCACTGTATTAGTTCTAGTCACTAACATCTGGGTGACATGAGAAGCCGACCTTTTCACTGGCCTTTACGAGGTTGTCCTGTACTGTACAATTCTGACCTGCCTTGAGGACATGAATCAATTAATGTACTCATAAATTTAAGGTCGTTAATTATGTCTGGATGCATGCACGTACAGGAACCAAGGATCTGGTCCTATGGTTACAGAGTTCACATACAGGATTCTTGCTTCAAAGCAAGCAGCTGCTGCACATGCACAACACCTAGAAAATCTTGCTTAAACAAAACCACAGTGCAACAGCTGCGCGCGCACAAGCACTTGGGAGATATGGATGACGAATGACCTCTGATTTTGAAGAAAGTTGCATACAAAACTCGACCAAGATTTGATCGAGAACCATTGACAGGGCAGGTGATAATTTACATATGCATCTAAGACAATCATGGTATGTATAATCACGGGAAGAAAGTTACAAAAAGAAAAGAAAAGCCGAAACTCAAATCATTGAGGCTTCACCACCTGTGTGAATTGCGTAATGACCTTGGTGATCCTACAAAAAGATCCAAAAGCATTTTCTCCATATCATCAGAAGTGTACTTGATGTACTTGTCGCTACCACTTTTGTCGTTTATTCCAAGGAAAGCTCGATAAGCTGGGATTACTTTCTGTGAAGTAGAAATTTGCAAATCTTCCCGAAGATGAAGATCTGGAACACGCCACTGTGTCTGAATTTTGTACACATCGTCGAAAGCATTACTGAATCTCCTGCACCTTTCTTTCAGAGAAGTCCTTCCATCATCTCTAAGCAAAGAAACAACAACACTCCATGTGGCTCTCTCATAGCTTGTTGCATGCTGCTGAAACTTCCCATTATGCTTTCTGATCCATTCATCTCCAAAGAAAAGCCTGAGTTCGGAGCCCTTGACCTTCTGGACCATGTAATGGATGTTGTTCATTAAGAAAATATGCCCTAAAGAACCATCCTTGTATAATTTGGATTTGCAAATAAGATTCGATTCTAGAGTAGATGTAATTGACCTAAGGTGGCAACCCATGGGACTAAAAGTAGAAGTACAAATGTCCTGCCCATTATCCGTCTCAAGAACAGGATTTGGATCATCTACATCTTGGTCATTGAGAAGCAAATTGAGAGTATCACAGTATGCAGTGAGGGTCTTGATGTAATTCATCACATACCTAGTGAGGGGATGAATTTCACCTCTGCGGAAAGGGTGTATGGAGGCATCCAATGCAATGGCATTCCCAAATTTAAAAAAAGTGGTACTTGCAGATTCACCCAATCTCCTAAGAAGGTCATGGAACTCGCTCGTAACATAAGAATTGGCCACTTCAGAGAATAAAGCTTCCATATCAAGGTGAAGATCTGCCAGAACCTCGTACATGTCAAGAAAGCGAAACAACTTTTCAGGATTATAGGGTCCCATTGCTATGGCTTCACCAAAACTCAATAGGTACAAAACTGAAGCCCTTGAGATCTCAACAAAGCAATATGAATCGAGGGAACCAAAATCCCCTAATATCTGGTTGCAAAACCGTTTCTCACTAGCAAGATAGACCCGAATGATGATTTTCACAGCCCTCACCCATTTCTTAATTTCACAACTCAAGGTATCCCATTCTAGTTTTAATACATCATCGATGCTGAGTTTCTGAATTTCAAGGTTGGACAAATGCTCATCCAATGCTTCTTTACGGTTGCCAATGAAAGCCTCACAGAATTCCCTATCATAACCAGAAGCAAACATAACACTAGCAATGGACTTGATGTCAGGAATCACAAGTGGATCAATCAAATCTACTGTATATTCAGTAGATTCTCTTCCACTGTTGTCTCTCTGTGATGTATCCTCGACTATTTCATCCTCTACCGAAACAAACGACTCATCATAGAAAAAATCAACACTTGGGGGAAAATAAATGTTCTTCGACTCAAAGGATTGCTTATGTTGAACAAGAATGTGGTAGAGCTCTTCCTCAAGCCTTGACATTGCTATCTGCTGAACACGCTGAGCTCGGAAAGCAAGTTCCTTCGGCCTCCCATGGTCATTCATGGGCAAGCCACCTAAAGTTTCCATCACCGTGTGAATTTCATTAACGGCTTGTATGTACTCAGAAGCCTCTGCGGGTCCAGAATCCCATATCAGAGATGGATTAGACTCCCAACGCATGACCTTTCTCTCAGCACATTTCAGCTGCTCCTCAACCTCAGCAAATCCCCATCTCTTGCTTTCATTAATTATAGTCATTGCAGACAAATGGGAGTCCAGTTCTGTGAGGGCTCGTCTAAAGTCACCAGTCAGGTTCTTATTTTCTCCCAATAACTTCAAAATATGCTGAGCTGCAGCAATGATATGTTGTTCCCCTTCATAAGTCGTCGTCGTCATTGGTTGACAGCCGGGCATTACCACGGAAGGAAATATGAAAAAAGAAATTATTGTAGCAATACAAAATGTACACCTTGAATAACCTCCCAAAAAAAATCCCGACTTTCTTGAAATGAACTCCAAACCTATGTCATGTCCATGCCAGAGCCATGTTCAGTATTACAAAAGGTCTGTTGGAGAGAAATCATGAGTCGGGTTCAATGGAACTCCAGTTACAATACAGAAACGAAAACTAAAGAAAGAAGAAGTGATCCAACTAAAAAGGAGGGATTAACTGAAGAAGAAAAAGACTCCTCTCATTCTCGAAGTTTGTTCATGAAAAAATTATCAGTGAAAACCAATTGATGCAACCAAAAAAGAGAAACGTATTGCAGAAGCAAGGATTTTTCTCAAAGTTTGAACAATGAAGGATACCAGCGAGATAATAGAGAGGACAAAGGGGGTGAAGGATCAGTGATAAATGATATTAAAATGCAGAAAACAACAGAAGCAGAGCCTTAACTATGAGAAAATCCACTGAAAATAAAGACTGGACAATCAGCAATACACTATGGATAAGAATCAGGAGTAGGTCAGTTAAATTTACTAAAACTCAAAAGAATAAAAAGGGTAAGTTTTATAAGAATCTCAATTTTCTTTCTGTTAAAACCTTTCATGCCCTTTGCCATGATCTAATCACTGTCTATTGAAGATTTTTCCAAACTACATAAACACCCCGCAGATAAATATCGATAAAAAAGCAAAGTCAAGCTGCTAAGAAAACCTAAGAGAAGAACCCTACAAATTGTAGGCCCGTTGTTAAACAAAAAATACAACAGCTAGTGCCAACAATAAGAAAGCAGAAAAGAAAGAATTCAACTCTCGATTCAATGATGTTCCAGATCAAACAAAACAACAGCACACAACTAACTAAAAAGCCTGATCAAAGACTAATTAAGAGGACCCCTTGATCAATTACAACCTCGTAAAAACATAGAAACAAGAAAATAAAATAAAAAAAGCAAGAGATTTTATTGGGAAAGAAAGGAAATTTACTTTGCTTGGTTGTGCAGATATATTTCCACTTGAGAAGATGAAATCCAAGGCAAAAAAGAGAGAAAAGTGATCCAAAGAAGAAGGTGAAGAGTTTGGTGAAGCTAATAAAATATGTGATGAAATGGTTATATTTCTTGGCAATTTCTATAACGCTCTTTCTCTCATTCGGTTGAATAATCCTAGAATATATATTTAAGTTCTGTGCACCGGAAGTGTGCTGGTGCTCCATTCATTCAAGGTCATGGCTTGACTTTTGACTGTCATAGGCGTTGGCTTATTTGTCTTAGCCACAAACAAAGCAAAATCCAACACTTAAAAAAAGAAGTTAAACTAGCAAACTTTGTGATTATAAATATAAAATTTAAACTAATTTTATAAAAAGAAATACAAAATGTTTTTTTAAAATTAATTTCTAATAAATTAAATTAGAATATAATAACTCCAAAAATAAAAAATAAAAAATAAAAAAAGTAAAGCTCAATCTTTAAAAAATAAAATGATGAAGGACAAAAACTAAGAAAAATATATAATTAAATAAAAGTTTAAAAAACTTGGTCCGAACTCACCTGGGTTAAGACACAAAATCTCTAACCCAATCATGATACCAGGATGATCATGTTCAAAATAAAATTAAATTAAATCATGAAGTTCAATCATTGAACAACATAATGTTGAATTATGAAAATAAAAATAAATGGAAAGAAATATGAGTTATCCAGGGTTAACTCTCAAACCCCACGACCATTGAAATCATGAAATTCTTAAACCAAGTTCAATCAAGAAGTTTAATTCCCAACCAATTTAATTTTAAATGATGAGATAATGAAAAAAAATATAAATTTAAAACACTTGCTAAAGGAAAAAAAAATAGCAATAAGAAGAAATTGAATTAAATTTGATAGAAAACAAAAACCATGAAGGATGAAATTGTTAAAAAAATGATCGAGATAACCAAGTAGAAATGAAATGGAAAAAAAGGACACGGAGATCAATTTTCAATAAATTAAAGGTTAAACGATAAAATTGAAATAATTCAATTTAAAAAAAAGAACAAAAAAAATCAATCCGTGTTAACTTTTAAAACTAATGACTCTAGTCATGAACCAAAAACTAACCCACAGTAATGAAAACAAATCTGAGTTAACCCTAATTAACCTGCAAAACCCGTGATCATGGGCATAAGATTGAAACAACCAATAGAAAGGAAAGGGAAGAACAATTTCAAATAAATTAAATATTGAATGATAAAATTAAAATTAATTAATTAATTAAAAAAGAACATGTGACTAATCTCATAGAACTCAAACCATAAGAAATAATAAAGTAAAAGTCTAAAAAAAGGTAAAAAAATATATTCCAAAAAGGAAGAAAAAACCAAGACAACCTAGGAAAATCTTCTAAACTCAGTCTAATATTTAAAACTCGCAACCCATTAAATCCTTGAACCGAGTTCAATCAAGAAGTTTAATTCTCAACTAATCTAATTTTGAATTATGAAATCATGAAAAAAACATCAATTCAAAAACTTTTCCAAAAACAAAAATAGCAATAAAAAGAATGAAAATTAAATTTGAAAGAAATAACCCATAGAGGATGAAATTGTAAAAATAAAACCTAAATAATGATTCCAAATAAAATAAATAACAATCAAAAGAATGAAGACCAAATTTAAAAGATAAAAAAAATAAATGAGGTGAAATTGAAAAACAAGTGTAATTTTAAAGCTTATTAAAAATAAAGAAAATAGTAATAAAAAAAAAGAGATCAGATCTGAAAGATTAAAAAAATAAAAAGGAGTGAAATTAAAAAACATTTGTAATTTCATGGCTTATTCAAAATTAAAAAAAATAAAAAGAACAAAGACCAAATGTAAGGGAAAATAAATTGCAGGAGATCATGCGGAATGTGAGGCGAGGAGAGGGAAAAACAAAAAAAAAAATCATTAGTGTCAAACATGATGCTTGTTAGGGGCACGCGCCGCCCCATTTTGATATTTGGTGGCTAAAACCTTTCAAACTTTGCTCTAGAAAGAGATGTTTGGTGGTCGAACAATCCTGCAAATGCTGCCCAGACAATGAGGGGTGGCATCCACATAATCACATGTGCTAGCAACTTTTTTTAATTATACTTAAATAAATGTAATTTACAACAATATCCATGAGTATCCTTGGGATTTACAATAAAACCAATATAAAATAAAATAAAATAAGCCCTCGGACAAGAGTTATGTTGGGTTTTTCTTTAAGGGCATCAAAGTAATTATATTATTCTAAAAATTTTGGAAAAATAAAAATATCCTTGAGTACTTTGAATCCCACAAAATTGTTTTATATATAAAAAAAAATTCAAGAAAATCCAAAAAAAATAAAAAATTTAAAATCCAAAAATATTTTGAGACACGATGAGATAAGTCTTTGAGCTATAACATGTCAAAAAGCTAGAAGAATAGTCAGATTGTGACATTTTGATAAGATGGGTTGAAGAAAAACTTAATGGAAAGAAAATTGAGGTTGAAATCAAACTTGACCATGATTAGAAGAATTAATTAAGTCTAATGACTTAATTAAACTTTTAATGGGTTTAATTGGCTTAATTAAGAACTTAATTGAATAAAAAATAAGTTTAAGAGTCAATTTGGTCAAAATTTGAAGAATTAATTAAGTTTAAGGATTTAATTAGACTTCTAATGAGTTTTGTGGATTCAATCAAAGACTCAATTGAAAAAAAAATCAAGTTTGGAGGTCTAATTCGGATCAATTCATAAAGGTTTGAATATTAAAGGTTAATTAAGGGTCAAATTGAAGAATTTGAAAACCAAGAACCATAATGCAAAAGGCACGTAAGTTAAGGGACTGAAAGTAATAAAATCAGGGGTCAATTTGAAAGAAATTGAAAGTTTGATGGTTGATAGGGGTCAAATTGCATACTTTCAAAACTAAGGACTAACTTGAAAAGGATGTTAAATTCAAGGGATTCGATTGAAACATTTCAGGGATGAAATTGAATAATTTCCCAAAGATTAACTTCAATTGAGGGCTCAATTAAACAAATTAAAAGAGTGGGGAATAGATTGAAGAAGGTTATGTAGACGACAAGTCGTTTATTTACAAAAAAAGAAAACATAGACGACACGTCGTACAATTACTATTCATTTTCTTCTTCATTTCAACCCAAAAAAGTTACCCGAGTTGCCTTATTTCACCCTAATTCTAACCATCATCCTCCCATCCAAATACCCCAAATGTTTTCCAAAATGTAGTAATGATTTCTCTTAACAATATTTAACCATCAAAGTCATTATTTTATCTCTAAAAGATCAAAATCTAAATACCACAATGACTTATCCCAATCATAGCTTATGAAGAACATACCTGAATTGCCCTGTTCTACACTCTTCCTAACCTTCATATTTGAATCAAATAAAACCATAAGTGCCCAGATTAATGGTCATGATGTCCCTATACAATTCTAACTGCTCAGGTCCTCTTTATTTTCCTTAAGATTCAAGAAAGAATCACAACAAAATCGCACTCTAATCTACCAAAATTATAGATAGTGTGACTAACCATCTTGTCAACTGCAGAAATAGAAAGATAATAAACTTGACCTCTCACCTATAACCCAGATCCTTCCCAAACATTAAGGGAAGAGATTCACCTAGCTCAAAACCCTCCACAACCTTTGCATTTCTCCTATAAAACCCCAACCTAAACAGCCTGGGAGGGGGAATAAAAGAGAGCCTAAAAAAAGGGAAAGCTAAAAACTCAATTATGGATTTCCTAAAAAACTGAGACGTGGTGCAAACGATATTATAAAATATTTTAGGGGTCTCAAGGACTCCGTTAGACAGTCTAAGATTATTTAGGATTTGAGCGAAGATTACCTAAAGGTCAAATCTTATTTCTAATGTTTGATCAACTTTCTTAAGGTTTAGTAATCGCTAATCACAAGCCATCCAAGTATGCAATCTTTAACAGTAATTTATATGAACTACCAATGAGAAATTTTCTAAAACCCTTTTAGAATATTGGGATCATTATGACTTTTAAGTTCTAGCTCTTTCTTTTGTGTTTTTAAGTATTTCTATGTTATCTATAACTTACATAATTTTTCTCTTTATAAAAAATATGAGGTATAACATGCCATTTATAGAGAAATTAATAACTCTATAAATGAAAAAATATCATTTTTTTTCATATGAATAATATCAAATGTATTATTTCAGAATAGTTTTAGAGATTTATTCAATCAAGTCTTTACTTGATTATTGAAAGTCTAAAATTATAATTCCTAGTATTAATTACATTACAGACATCAATTTATAAAACTCATTTACAATCAAGTCACACTTGATTAATTATCTCAATTTAATTTTTTATCAATGGTTCTTTTATGTGTGACCCATTAGGTTCCTTAATATGTTGTCCTAAATATAAATCAAAATATTAAATAAAATCAGATTAAATAAATTAAATAATTTAACTTATTATCAATTCAATAAATTGATTGATTTATATTTGAAGATTAAGTATAGTATCTAGCAACATGTCATCGTCCATCACGTATTTGAAAAGTCATATGTGGTTTGACTTAATCCTTCAATAACCAATTTCTCAAGGTAATTATTATCATTTCATCAAGAATGTTATGTTTTAGATATTACAGTATGAAGTGTGTCTGCTTTGTCAAATCATGTTTATTCTCAACATTATATTCATTGATTCATTGAATAAGATCTGATGCTCTTTTCAAATCTCATTCCACCTTGTGCAAGGATTTACAATCAATACTATTTAAGAACAAATAGAACATTTTTTTTAATTCACCTAAGGTAATGAATAATTTATTGATCATTTAAATACCTTTATATAATTAATGTTATATCAAATATCTATATATTTGTTACCCTTAATTAAGATAATGTGTATTTAGGATCAAAGCATAACATTCTCTATATAAGATAATTTAGTGATCTAAAGTCTAAAGATCACTTACATAACTATCACATGAGCCTTTTCATGGAAACAAGTGATCTCTCTATATGGAATGCTCAAATAGGATAGTTTAGTATATATGTCATATGACAAGTACTTACATATTTGTTGCAGGTATCCTTCATACCCTCGCTTATGAGAATAATTGCTTCTTTTCATAGATAAAAAAAATAATATAATATATATCCGTCTCAACAACTCCAATTAATATTCAGTCTTTATAAAGCATCGACCAAGAACATTTAGAAATAATGCTATGATGTAATATGAATATCATAATTATAACAACTTTATAATTTCCTTTACAAAGTACCTTTTTTTTCCTAAAGACTTTAGCTTTACTCTAGACACATTACTAAAAAATAAATTTATTAATTAAAAATAAATGAATATTAAAGATAAAAAAATTCTTTATTAATAATTAAATAATTTTGCATGAACAAAGTCAATGTCATGTATAACCAATTAATTGGCTACAAGGCATATACACTAACAATATTCTACTCACACTAAAACCAATCGATCATGCATCTAATATCATATCATTTCATATGATGATTATGCTTCTATTTAAATAGTGTTTTAGTGAGAGGATCTATAAAATTCTCTTCAATGGGTACTCACTTTATCTTTACATGTTACGTTTTTATGATTCTGTAACTAAATGAAATCACTTAAATGTATGTTTAGATCATTAATCAAATTTTGGTTCCTTTATTATGCAAAGGATCTATTGTTATCATAGCACATGATTACTAGATCAATAATTCTAGGAACCACACTTAGTTCATTGATAAACTTCTTAGTCTAAACAACATCTTTTGTCATTTTAAATGTAAAGATGTACTTAACTTCAGTTATAAAATATGATATGGCCTTTTATGTGGAACTCTTCTAACTTACAACACCATCATTCAAAGTAAAAACATATTTAAACAAAGATATGATATTAAAAATTACTAATTGAAAACTAGCATCTGGATACCCATTAACTACTAGTTCATCTCCTCCATAGACCACAAAGATATTTTTAGTTCTTTTAAGTACTTAATAAATTTTTCAACTTTCAGTTACCTTCAACTAGAATAGATTGATATCTACTCATTATATTCAAAACATATGATATATATGTTCTTATATATAGTATCATATACATTATGGATCTTATAATCTAAGCATAAGGAATCATTTTCATCCTATCTCTCTTAATTTGTGCTTTAAGATACATGTCATTAAAAGATGTATCTCATGTGAAATTGGTAATTATCATATATTGGATTCTTCCATGCTAAATCATTTTAATATCTTGTCTATATACATGGATTGGGACAATACAAGCAATCTTCTAGATATATCTCTATATATCTTTATTCCTAGTATATAGGCTGTTTTTTCTATATCTTTTATGGGGTCATTCTTGAACAATTAGATCTTTACTAATTGGAGTAAAGAAATATAATTTTCTATCAATAATATGTCATATACATATAATATTAGAAAAATAACTCCACTCTTACCAACCTTTTTATAAACGCAAGGCGTATCCATATATATTTTTATGAAATCAAATTATTTGATTATCTTATCAGAATAGATATTCTAGCTCTGTAAAGCTTACTTAAGTTTATAATTGGATTTTTATAGCTTACATACTTTGTTGGAAAACTTCTTAAATTCAAAACCTTTAGTTTATGTCATTATGGATTTTAATATAGCTAATGGCAAGAAGTTTTTATCAAAGTCAACCCTTTTTTTATTTGTAACCTTTAACGACATGTATACCTTTGTACATTTATACATTGTCATCCATATCATTCTTTCTCTTAAAGACCTATTTACATCCCAATAGTTTTTATCCCTTCAAGTGAATCAACCAAGGTTAAAACATGGTTGGTGTATATGGAATCCATTTTAGATTTCATGGCCTTAAGCCAATTCTCAAAATCAATATTAGATATTTCTTCCAAGTAGTTGGTAGGCTCATCAATAATAATCAACTTATAATTTTAAGCTTCAATGAAAAGTCCATATCTTATTGGTGCATGATGTGTCCAACCAGATTTATAGAGTTCTTGTATTTTTTAATCTTTAGGTTCAATATTCAATGTTATAGCCTCAATATCAGGTTCTATTTGGATGTCAATTTTTGGTTCTTAAACTTTTTTAAGTTCCATTTTCCTTTCATTGCTAATTTTAAAAACAAAATCTTTCTTTAGAAAGATAACATGTTTTGAGACAAACTCTTTTTTATCAACTGGATGGTAGAAATAATATCAAGTACTTTCTTTTGGATACCCCATAAATTTATATTTATTTAACTTAACTCCTAGTTTTTCAAATACATTACGCTTCATATAATTATCACATCCCTAAATTGTTAAATATGATAAGTTTGGTCTCATATCATTTCATATCTCATATGAAATCTTATCAATAGATTTTAATGAAATCCTATCTAAAAGATAAGCAATAGTTTATAGGGCATAACCCTAAAAAGAATATAGAAGGTTTGTATAACTCATCATGAACCGTATCATATCCAATAAGATAAGATTTATCCTTTCATAATCTTTATTATGTCATGGTATTGCAGAAGATGTCTATTATGAGATAATCTTATTCTTTTTTATATAATGTTGAAAATATTAGCTCAATTATTCACCACTTTAATTCGATAAAATTATTTTAATACTCTTTTCAGTTTGTTTTTCAATTTCACTTTTAATTCTTTGAACCTTTCAAATGATTCAGACTAATGTTTCATCAAATACAATAACCATATCTAGAATGGTAATTAGTAAATGTGATGATGATATATATAACAAATCATTATTGGCCCGCATACATCTGTATGTATTGAACCTAACAATTCATTAGATCTTTCACTCTTTCCACTAAAAGGTATTTTTGTTATCTTTTCCAATAAATAAGCTCCACAAGCTTCGTAAGATTCATAATAAAAAAGATCAAAATATCCTTATTTATCTAACTTGGTGATTCTTGTTTCATTGATATGACATAATCTATAATGTCATAAATAAGATGGATATTGATTATCTAATCTATTCTTCTCCCTATTTATACTAAACATTAGTATTTCTAAATCAAGTATATACAAACCATTTGTATAATTACTAGATCTATAGTAAACATTATTATTATTATTATTATTATTATAGGAACAACATTTATCCAAATAATTTTTTTTAATCAATTTAAAGCTAAGTAAGAAATGGATACGATGTCTCAAGAAAGTACTAGAATAAAATATCAAGTTCTAGTATCAGCCTAATTGACAAATTTAATACAACAACACTTTCTCCATTGCCAACACATAGGTTTATTTTGCCTTTATCCAATCATAAACATACCTGAAGCAAAAACATCAATAAGTTTCTTAGCCTTCTCGATTGCAAGATAGTCATTGCAGAATTCCTTTTTAATGGCTTTCCTTGACACAATGATGAGAATTAACCTTATCTTTTCTAATACCACAAACACGCTTCTATGATTTTGATGCAAGGACAATAATACCAAGTTAATGTTTAACTCATGGTTCATGACAAAATATAATTTGTGTAATTTCTCAAAATAGCCTATTATTTTTAAAACATGGATGTTCACAGAGGAACTCCCTATTATTTTGTAACAAGATAATTTTTTAAAGGTTTCGTACCTTTTAGACCTACTATCTACATAAAAAAAAACTTCTTGTGATTCTTAATTATTGTACAAGCATCCATATTCTCATACTGTCTTTAAAGTTTTGATAACATGTCAGCTAACATCACGCATGTAGCATACTCATCATCATCAATATGGCGTTGATATTTAGTTCTTATTTCATCATCATCTTCCTCATCAATGATATGGGGGAACAAATTTTCAAGAACATATAACTTTTTCTTCTTATTTGAGAATAATTCTCACATTTGGTACTAGTCCAGTAAGTTTGGTGTCGTAAATTTGTTAACCTCAAGCATGTTCCGTAGGGATATATTGTTACTCATAGTGATTTATCAATATAAATATAAAAACAGAGATATATTTATATAAAAATAGCAAGTATTAGTTTTATGCATAAATATTTAAAACCAAATTTAAATAAGGTCTTTAACAAAAAAAAAATGGTCTCCAATGTTTTTCTTACAAATTAATAGTCTTCAATATTAATTTAGGATAGGATATCATTTAATTTATATGATCTTAAATGACTTAATAAATCATAATAAATTAAATTAGGTACATAACATAACTTATCAATCATATCTTTATATGACTCCTATATTGGTTAAGTGACAACTTTTTATCTAAACATATCAAGATTCAATTCTATAGCATTAAATATATTCGATTAATAGTAACCTTGAGTAGTTCAACAAGTTATTCATTAATAAAACTCTTATTTTATACAATATAAAATTGAAAGGCAACAAATCATGATCTTAACATGTACTTAATATACTAATGAGTGATTTATTATTTTAATTAGGTCCCATTCAATGGCATGAAAAATATATTATTCATAACAATTATATATAAGCATACACCCCTAGTATGTCATTTTAATTGAATAATTATAGACATATCTAAATTGATTCCCTCGATCCATCGAAGAGAATTAGGCAGTCAAAACTTAGATACAACTTACAAATCTTTATAAGTCGTTAGAGCACCACGTTTGTATCCTTTTATATCATTATTTATTCATCTTAAAATACAAAAATAATTTTCCTATCAAAATTCATATTTTTTTAAATTACATAACATTTATACAGTTGTATAAAAAAAATTAGGTTATATTTGAGGGGAATTAAATGAGAAAAGAATTTTATAACCTAGAAGAAAAATAGAGAAAAGGCATGACATGCAAATCCTATTTAATATTACAACTATACAACCATTAAAAAAAAAAAAACATGATCACTTTGGCCTTTTAATGTTCATATCCATCAATAATGCATAAAAAAACACATTAATATGCATAATTAAATATATTGCATGCTTCAATTCTAATTATTTGTTTTATATGCAACTTCTTAAATAATATTTTAAAAATTTAGAAATAATAAATCAAACTCAATTTGGTAATTTTCCTAACTTTATTAATTTTATTTAATTTATTTTTTCTTGAACAACCATTTTTTTAAGTTTAATAAGAAAATTAATCATATTAAAATTCTTATTAACATTCTAAACTATTTTAGGAACAACTAAATAAAAGTTTCTTATTTTTTTTCAAGATTTAATAAGAAAATTAATTTTATTTATTTATTTATTTTAATATCTTAAACTATTTTAGGATCAATTAAATAATTTTTTATGATTTAAAAATTCTCTTTATTTTAGGAAAAAAAATATTTTTCAAAAATAGTTTAATTAAGCATTTAAATTAAATACTAATCAATTAGGATGTTTTTAAAAATATATATTTTCAACTAAATAATTTAATTTAATTCTATAATTAGTTTAATTTAGAAATCAATTTTAATATAAAATCAAAATTTTATACATTTAGGGGTAGAGTCATAATGTTGCCCTAAAATATCCTAATATAATAGTGTATAAGTTGTGGTGGCAGAATCATGATTCTTCCCTAAAAACTGTAAACAAGGTTGTAGGAGCAGAATCAAAATTCTTCTCCTCTTTTGTTTTTTCTTCTTGGTGTTGCCAACATGAGCAATGCCTATGTCGATTAACAACTACAACAACGATAGTAATGGTTGTCGATGCACCGCTTGCAGTGTGATGGTAATACCTTATGCTACGTCGTTTTAGCATGAGGCAATTGCCTCGCACCTAATGGAATTTGCAGCCATTAAAACTATTTCTTTAATTTTCTAGGCAAATCTGGACGAAACAATAGCCAAATAATTTTTTATAAAGAGGCATGAGAGAAAAATTAATTTTTTGGAAAAATAATTTTGCACATAAAATTAATTTACAATTAACGCTAATAATAATCAAAACATGAAGTCAACAACCCTAATTGTTTAACGATGGTTATGATACAAATGTTGAGTTTTCCAAAACTTCTAGACACAATGGAAATAATCATTTAAGTTTTTTTAGGAGTCACTAGAATCTTGAAGACAATCTAGGATCGTTTAAGGTTTTGAGTGAAGATTACTTGAATATCAAATCTTTTTTTTAGGTTTGATCAACTTATTCAAGGTTGGGTTGTAACACAAGTCATCTAAATATGCGATATTTAACAGTAGCACACATGAACCACCAGTGAAAAATCTCCTAAAACCTTTTTAAAAGGAAGGGATTAATGTCTTTTAATGATAGCTCATTCTTTTGTGTTTTTAGGCGTTTATATATCATCTATAACTTACATAGTTTTCCTCTTTATAGAAAATATAAGGCCCTGCATTCTATTTATAGGGAAACTCAATCACCCTATAAATGAAAAAAATATCAATTTCTCTATGAATAAATCTCATATTAATTTAGGATAATTTTAGAAATTTATTTAATCAAGTCCCTACTTTTTTTATATTTGTGACCCATTAACTTTCTAATATGTTATTCCAATAAAGACTCTACATTAATAATCTCCCGAGTGAAGGGTGAATGATAGAACAAAGATGAAAAGCCAAGACTGTATCAAGAATACTTCACTAAACTCTCAAAAGACTTTCATGAAATTAAGTTCCGTTATCTAGGTCAAGACAATAATCAATTTGCATATGCTTTTGCAACCTTGGCTTCTATGATTAAAATTGATTAAGGGATTAGAGGACAACTTATATGTATTAAAATCAGAAACTCTTCAACTTATTAC
>Ga0325410_1001665_pt1 | contig 24644 bp, 20 predicted proteins | sample PopdelMetagenome_16_FD_206182 | JGI IMG/M metagenome (GOLD analysis project Ga0325410, IMG submission 206182) | Populus deltoides microbial communities from Bellville, Georgia, United States - Xylem-PdIQD-R3 | ecosystem: Host-associated > Plants > Phyllosphere > Stem > Wood/Secondary xylem...
TATTGAAGTACTTAAATGTAAACAGTCTACTTAAGGGAGGGCTATTTTGTAAAATAGAGACTAGGGTTTCCTAGGATATAAAAAGAATGAGAGAAGATAAGGGGGCAGCCAGCCAAGAGGAGAAAAACGCCCCCTTCCTCTAAGAAACATGAAATTATGCATTCTTCCTTCTTTTTGATTAGTTATTCAACAAACATGCAAGGCTAAACACTTTTTCTTGGTTGCAAGGACACGGAAAGCTTCGGATTTCAAGAACTGTGAGATTTATTTTACCTTTTCTTTTCATTTTATATGATGAATATGTTTGTTCTCCTATGCTTATTTTTCCTATGATTGTTTATTTTAATTGCTAGAGCGGACTCTAAGTTATTATTGTAGACAATTTATTGATAAGTTTGATATCAAAACCAGAGTTGTGGTATACGAACTTGTGAAGCAACTGAGTTTAATAATTGTGGCGGATCTACGTTATTAATCTTAGGGAGAACATTCAATCAAATCAAACATAGACTGCAGACAGTTATGTTTTCTTGATTAATCAACTTATCTAATTCTTAAGGCTGCCATTAAATTAAATTACTAGTGCGAACACTGTGGTTGTTTGATGGTTAGGGTTAGTTATACGACGGATCCGTTAACTAACCAATGTTAAGAAGAGATAAATATTCAGAATATAAATTGATGTTTCGTTTCCATGATCAGTTCTGATTTCTGTAGGTGGATGTGTGCTTGCAACCAAGATTTGTTCTCTTGATAATTTTCTGATTTTATTAAATTTTGTTTGATAGTTTTCTGTTTTCTTTTGCTTTAGCCTAGATAACGTCCAAACCCCTCAAATTGCATATCATCTAGCATAAAAATCCGACTTGAACCTTCCTCGTGGGATCGACCCCTTGCTTGCTCTATACTATCTTGTGTGTTGTGTTTGAAGCTAGGGTAATTAATTTGTGCGACCGCGACATCGCAACGAATATATCTATATATTCTTTCTACAGGAAAATCAAACCACCTCTCTCCTCAATCGTGATAAAGGTACCGGTTTTCAATTATTTCTTATCCTGTTTAGCACCCAAATTTATTGCTTCTAGTACTTCAGTAACAGGTTTCCAAATTTTCTCGGCCTTTTCCACGTACCTAGCAAACTTTTTTGTCCTCTTCTTCCCAGTCTTCATCACCCATTGCAATTATATTTTCAAACTCTAGTCGATTATTCTTAGGTTTTGTGAATTGATGAAAGATTCACTTTTAGAACTCCTAAAAGCATAAGGTGCATTTGTGTAACTATGTATTTGCATGGAAAGACAAAAAGAAACAAAACACATTTTGAATACAGAAAAATGCATGATCTCATTAAAATAAAGGTTTATTTAAAAAAAAAGGTCTTATAGTAACATGAGCCAAAATTGCCTTCAAGACTAGAAACAAGTAGAAACCACAAAACATAACAAGACAACAACAAAACACAACCAGACAAAATATTTCAGCAAGCATGGTCAAACAAGGGCAATAACTTTTTGAACACAATAGGAACAAGCTCCATTTTCAAATTATGGTACACTTATCTATTAGGCAACTTCTTCATAAAGGCTTTTGTAGGGATTTCATCGACGATGTACCTAGACAACTACAACAGCATCTTATCCTCCACTTCAAATTATACCTCATCAATATGTTCTTTCTCTTCACATTCTAAAGCAATGATATGGAGGCCTGCTATCTTCAGCATTTCATTGTTAGATCTGATCGCCTGATCAGGTTCAGGAAGATTGTTTAGAGTGACGAGATAAATTTTTATAATTACAATATTTTTTAATCAATTTACATATCAATTGATGTTATTTAAAAAAATTATCTTGAAAGTACATCTTCCACATCAAATTGATGCATTTAAAAAAAATAATATTTTTTCATGAATACTTATTTCAAGATTTGAATTAAGAAAAAAAAAACCTCTCTAACAATTAAATCAACCTAATATTAAGAATAGCCTTTAAGTCATACCTTCACATTATTATTATTATTATTATTATTATTATTATTAGCACCACCGCCGCCGCCGCTGCTGCTGCTGCTGCTACTAGAATTATTATTATTATTGTTATTATTATTACTGACATCACAACTACTGATACAACTATTATCATCTTCATCATCATCAAAAAATTAAAACCTTGAACTTGATTTGAATGATAGAATTAAAAACTATAAAAACATTGACAAAAAGGTCAAGGAAAATAATAAGAAATAAAAAAAGGGATCAAATTGAAATTATTATTATTATTATTGACAAAACAAAAAAATCATAAACTTAATTTGAAAGATAAAATTGAAAATAATAAAAACTTTGAGAAAAGAAAGAAAAAAATAAGAAATTAAAAAAAGGACCGAATCGAAACATATTGTATACATAAATTAGAAACCAAGAGTTAAATTGTTAAAAAAAAAAAAAACCTTTCACAAAAGGAAAAATAACCACAATACTAAAACCAAAACTAAAAAGACTAAATTTGAAATATCAATAACAATAAGGACCATGATGCTTTTATGAAGGTAGGAGAGAGAAATAAAGGGGAAAAAAAAGAAAGAGTCATCAACAATAAACCAATCATATTTTGATTACACACGCCACCGATTTTGAAAGTGGAGACAACGAGGCATCAAATGATACGGTGGAAGACCAATTTTTACCATTAGAAGTCATCGCACGTGCCGTCCAAAGTACACAGCAGCTCCCACATATTGTCGTGTGTTGTGTACGCTCCGACAACTTTCTCAAAATTAAAAAAAAAACTATTTAAATATTAAAATACACCACTACCCTCTACCAAACAATAATTTAAACTCAAATTTGTTTATGAATTAAATTCAATTTCACATGTGATTTTGTTCTAAATTGAAAAGCTTACACGTTACTTTGAATAGCTAACACACCCCTTTACACCCTAATTCATGTTTTAACATCTAAAAAAACCCAAGATAACAATGGGTGAGCATATCCCTTTATCACTTTATCCAACTTATTTATTTATTTTGTTAGAAAGTGATGTGATCCAACCATCAAAGGATCTATTGGAGGTTCCAGTTGGTCCAGTTACTAGGCTTAAGGCTAAGAAGTTCAAAGAAGCTTTCAATGGACTTCTTCAAGATACATGGGCTAAGGTGGACTTCAAGAGGATTTGTAATAATAAAGAGCAAGTCTTGATTAATCTGATTCATGTTCAAGAGGGGCTTGTTGGTATATGGCACGCCTTCTAATTCATTACTACGAGAGAGAACCATTCGTTTTGAGTTGGGCCTTGTTGCTGCCAGACAGAATGCGGAAACAACGAACTTTTCTTATTTAATTAGTTGGGCTATCAAACTTTAATTATCTTGAGAGGAGACAATTTTTTTGGGTTTTAGACTTGTTTATTTTGTTTATTTTAATTAGTTTGGGCTAGTTTTAGCTTGGGTTGATTATTATTTAAATTGGGTTTATGTGAGACCCATTAGAGAAACTAGGATTTTGGCTCTTTAGGAATAATTTTAGGGTAGACTTTGGATAATATTTTCAGCATTGTAGCCGACTTTTGGTTGCTCAATCTTGGTTCTTGATTGAACTTTCAACTCTTCAAAGAATTGACCATTCTTTGTTGTGAATTTATACTTCTTTTGCTCGTCTCTAAGTGTAGGCGTTGTGATCGAGTTGGTTTATAGTCTTGTTGCCTTGGAGCAAGTCTTCCATTGTGATAAGCTCATTCAAATCTCAACAAACTTGGGTTAGATTGATCTTGGGGTCACGAATACCATTAAATTCCGCTAGGGTTCGCATAAGTTGGTATTAGAGTATGATCTAATCACAGGTTATATCCTTCAATTTGAGTCTTTATTGTTTCTTGTTTGATTCTTGATAGATTTGGCCACCTATATATATAAAAAAATAAAAATAGAAATAGGGATCTTACTTTTTATTGCTTTGTTGAACACTTAATCATAAGTTAGTGTTCTTTTTTTATGCTTCCTTAATCAAAATCGGCATACACACCTAAGTTCTTGATTTTGTTTTGTTCTTGCCGAAATATATATATATATATATATATATATATATATATATATATATATAAAAGGAGGCTTGATCTTGAAATCTTGATTGTTGCCGCACAAAAAATAAAGAAAAAAAGAAAAATCACTTTTTTATATTTTGGCCGAATCTTTTAGTAGTCTTGTTTTTGTTTCTTGAAAATTTGGGTAGTTTAGTTGATTTTCTAGAGTTTCTGGAATTTTTTTGAATTAAATCCTTAGTTCTTGATAATTCGTAATTGTTTAGCTCTTTTTTGAGTTTTTTCGTGTCTTAAATAGTCATATTATTTGTACAAATTTGCATTGCTATTCGTGAATTTGTGATCGAGTTTGTTTTGTTAGTTTTGTAATTTCTTGCTTCTAGAGTCTATATCAAATTTATAAATTCACTGCAGAGTTGGTTGTTCTTTTTTTTGAATTGTTGCTAAGTGATTTCAAGAACTAAAGAAAGGCAATTTGAGTGGAAAAAGGCATAGGGAGCATATTCGAGTGAAAAACATATAAATTTGTGTGAAACACGAGTGTGTGAGGTGTTATTTTTATTGCTAACGATTTTTATGCAGGTTTAAAAAAAATAATGTCTTCTAATAGTGTGTCATAGAAGAACGGTGAAATCCAAGAAGATGGGCTTTCGAGAATACAATAACAGATGGAATTTATGTTTGGTAAGCTGATGACTAGGATTGAAAAATTAGAGACTAGGTCTGATGAAGGGTGAAGTAAAAGGGGTAGAGAAGCTAGGAAGGATGAGAGTGTTGCTGGAAACTCTGTAGATGAAGTCGAGGATGATCTTAACCGTGGTGGTGGGTTCCGTACACATAAGGGAGAGAGGTATGAGAATCGATCGAGGGGACATGTTCGACCACATAGAGATTTTAAGCATAGAGTGGATTTTGATGATTAGGGAGATATAGATCAAAATTTGGGTAGTATTAAGTTAAAAATCCCAGCCTTTAAGGGAAAAACTGATCCGAAAGCTTATTTAGATTGGGAAAAAAAGGCGGAGATGATTTTTGACATCCATAGGTACTCTGAAGAAAAGAAGGTTAAGTTAGCTGTAGTGGAGTTTACTGACTATGCCATGGTTTGGTGGGAGAGATTGGTGGTAGAAAGAATAAGAAATAGAGAAAGACCAATTAACACATGGGAGGAGTTGAAGACAATAATGAAGAAGAGGTATGTTCCTAAACATTATTATCGGTAGTTGTTTAATCGTTTACAAATAATTACACACGGTAATAAGAGTGTGGAGGAGTATCAAAAAGAATTAGAGGTGGCTATGATTAAAGCTAATGTTAATGAAGATGAGGAAGTTACGATGTCTAGGTTTTTGAATGGCTTGAATAGAGACATAGCTAATGTTGTGGAGTTGCAATCATATGTTGATTTGGAGGAGTTAGTACACTTAGCCATTAAGGTTGAAGGACAGTTGAAAAGGAAGGGTAATACACGATCTGGAGCTTATACAGGGTCTTCTTCGGGTTGGAAGATGAATTATAGGAGAGAGGGTAGTACGTCTTCGAAGCCTTTGTGGTGACTTCTAAAGTTGCCGAACCTAACTCCATGAAGAAGCAGGTTTCGACCAATGATCAAAAACTTAAGGGAGAAGTTCAATCGAAGCGTAATCGTGATATAAAGTGTTTCAAGTGTCAAGGATTGGGACACTATGCATCAGAATGTGCAAATCGTCGAGTTATGATTCTAAGGGATGATGGAGAGATTGTGTCCACTAGTGAGGAGTCTGATTGTGATGACATGCCCCCACTTGAGGATGCTAGTGATTTAGAGTATGTTGTTGGTGATAAAGTTTTGGTGATTAGAAGGTCACTTAGTGTTCAGACTAAGGAGGATGATGTGGAGCAACAAAGGGAGAACATCTTTCATACTAGATGCCTAATCAACGATAAGGTATGTAGTATGATCATTGATAGTGGTAGTTGTACTAATGTTGCTAGTGTTACTTTGGTTAGAAAGTTGGGATTGAATACCATAAAGCATGAGAGACCTTATCAACTTCAATGGTTGAATGAATGTGGTGTTGTTAGGGTGAATAGACAGGTGATGATTTCTTTTTCAGTAGGCAAATATAAGGATGAAGTGTTATGTGATGTTGTGCCTATGCATGTTACTCATTTGTTACTAGGGAGGCCTTGGCAATTTGATAAAAAAAGCCAAGCACGAGGGGTTTAAGAACAAGTATTCATTAGAGAAGGATGGAAGGATTTATACACTTGCCCCACTCTCACCAAAGCAAGTGTATGAAGATCAAATTCAATTGAAAAAAGTTTATAAGGAAGAGCAACATGTTTCGGCCAAAGTGGAGGAACAAAAAGATTTGGCTAAAATGGAAAAACAAGCTGAACAACATGGTGAGGATGTGAGGAAGACAGAAAAAAGAGTGAGCCATGAGTTGAAAACAAAAGGGAACAAAGTTTCGACCCTTAGGACATTAGGGGAGGGTCATGGCCAAGAACAAAAAAAATGAAAAGAAGGCCGAGAGTGGAGAGAAGAAAGAAAGGGTGAGAAAAGAAGAGTGTGTAGAAAAAGTGGGGAAACACCTTAATTTTTTTGCAAAATCTAATGATCTTAAACATGCCTATCTTTCTGACTTGCCTATGATTTTACTCGTGTATAAGGAGGCATTCTTTAACTCAGATGATTTAGATTCTTGTGTTCCTAGTGTTGTTAAAGTTCTTTTGCAGGAATTTGAAGATGTCTTTCCGGATGACATTCCTAGTGGTTTGCCGCCAATTAGAGGTATTGAGCATCAAATTGACTTTGTTCCAGGAGCATCTATACCAAATAGGCCGGCTTATAGGAGCAATCCTGAAGAGACTAAGGAGCTTCAAAGGCAAGTGGGGGAGTTGATGTCGAAAGGATACATTCGAGAGAGCATGAGTCCTTGTGCAGTTCCCGTGCTTCTTGTTCCAAAAAAGGACAAAACTTGGCGAATGTGTGTGGATTGTCGAGCCATCAATAACATCACTGTAAAGTATCGACATCCCATTCCTAGATTAGATGATATGTTGGATGAATTACATGGTTCTAAATTGTTTTCGAAAATTGATTTGAAAAGTGGTTATCATCAAATTAGGATGAAAGAAGGGGATGAATGGAAAACTGCTTTTAAAACTAAATATGGTTTGTATGAGTGGTTGGTTATGCCTTTTGAACTTACTAATGCACCTAGTACTTTTATGAGATTGATGAATCATGTGTAGCGTGCTTTTATTGGTAAGTTTGTAGTTGTTTACTTTGATGATATCTTGATTTATAGTAAGGAGATTGATGAGCATATAAGTCATTTGAGACAAGTTCTTGACGTGCTTAGAAAAGAGTTTTTATATGCTAATTTGAAAAAGCGTGACTTTTGCATGGATATGATTGTTTTTCTTGGATATGTGGTTAGTGCAAAAGGTATAGAAATGGATGAGGCTAAGGTTAAGGCTATTCAAGAATGGCCTACACCAAAATCCATAACAGACGTTAGGAGTTTTCATGGTTTGGCTAGTTTTTATAGGAGATTTGTTAAAGACTTTAGTACGATAGCCTCTCCATTGACTGAAATTGTTAAGAAAGCCGTGGGTTTCAAGTGGGGAGAAGAACAAGAAAATGCTTTTAGCTTGTTAAAATCAAAGTTGATTTCGGCACCTTTACTATCTTTACCTGATTTTAATAAAGCTTTTGAGATTGAATGTGATGCTTCACGAATAGGTATTGGAGCCATTTTAATGCAAGAAAACGACCCGTCGCTTATTTTAGTGAGAAACTCAATGGTGCAACTCTTAACTATCTCGCTTATGATAAAGAGTTGTATGCAGTCGTGCGGGCTTTGGAAACTTAGCAACATTATATGTGGCCCTGAGAGTTTGTCATATATACTGATCACCAATCATTGAAACATTTGAAAGGTCAAGGTAAGTTAAGTAGGAGACATGCTAAGTGGGTTGAATTTATTGAAACTTTTCCATATGTGATTAAATACAAGCAAGGTCAAGAAAATGTGGTCGCCGATGCCTTGTCGCGAATGTATGTTCTTCTTAATACTCTTAATACTAAATTGTTAGGATTTGAGTATATTAAGGACTTGTATCTTGATAATCATGATTTCGATGCTATATATGACACATGCAAGGTTTTGGTCATGGATAAATATTTTAGGCATGATGGATTTTTTTTTAAGGAAAATAAGTTATGTGCTCCTAATTGTTCTTTACGTGAATTACTTGTGAGGGAAGCACATGGGGGGAGGTTTAATGAGGCATTTTGAAATTACTAAAACTTTGAAGGTTCTGCATGAGCACTTTTATTGGCCTAATATGAAAAGAGATGTGCAAAGAATGTGTGATAGGTGCATAACATGAGACAAACTAAGTCTAGGGTCATGCCTCATGGACTATACACACCTTTGCCTGTTCCTAAGGAACCTTCGGTTGATATTTCTATGGATTTCATTTTGGGTCTACCTAGGTCTAGGAAAGGGAGAGATTCTATATTTGTTGTTGTGGATAAATTTTCTAAGATGACACATTTCATTGCTTGCCATAAAACTGATGATGCAATAAATATAATTGACCTATTCTTTAGAGAGGTCATTCGGTTACATGGTCTTCTTAGAAGCATTGTATCCGATCGAGACGTTAAGTTTTTAAGTTACTTTTGGAAGGTTTTGTGGGGTAAGTTAGGAACTAAACTTTTATATTCTACTACTTGTCATCTACAAATAGATGGCCAAACTGAAGTTGTTAACCGAACTTTGATTCAATTGTTAAGGGCTATCATTTAAAAGAATCTTAAAAATTGGAAAGATTGTTTGTCATTCATTGAATTTGCATATAATCATAGTGTGCATTCTACTACTGATTATTCCCCATTTGAGATTGTTTATGGTTTTAACCCTTTGACACCATTAGATTTGATTCCTTTGCCTGTTGATGAAAGTGTTAGTCTTGATGGTAATCAAAAAGCATAGGTGGTGAAAGATCTTCATGCAAAAATTCAGCAACAAATAAAAAATAATAATGAACAATATGTAAACAAAGCCAATAAGGGATGAATATTAGTGAGATTTGAACCAAGTGATTGGGTTTGGGTGCATATGAGGAAAGAAAGGTTTCCTGAACAAAGAAGATCAAAGTCTTTCAATGTGATAAGCTCATTCAAATCTCAACAAACTTGGATTAGATTGATCTTGGGATCGCAAATACCATTAAATTCCGCTAGGATTTGCATTAGAAAGCGTACTCGACATCGTTTTAATCCTGCTTCCATAACCCAAACAGAAGAAGAAGAAGCAAACACACCTCACGTATCACATTTGGTCAAAAACAAGAAAGGGCATATTGAAATTTTGAAATGTAAATTGCGTAGGAGAGATTATTATTGAATCTTTAAAATCTCCACTCTTATCATAAACCTTCCTTCTCAACTACACCCTGTATCTGGTCTTTTCCTTTCGGTCCAGTTTATGCTAAACTCCAACTTGGTAATTGTTTCATTATCTTTTCAAACCATGTCAATTTTGGCTAATCTCTCTTCACCGATACTTCAGTTTAATCCCTTCTCTTATCTAGAGCATCTTTTGTTCAATCCTCAACGAATTGAAACAGTCAGGTCAGAAATGAGTGCAGCTGAAAAACTCATGGTAGCGGGGGAAGGAAGGCTCAGCCCTCATAGTGGAGATGATGCCACCAAAATCAAGAGCTACATAGCAAATTCTTATTCATCTTTTTATCACAGCTAACACGTTTTCCTTTCACAAATTCAAATTGTAGCACTTCATGGACTACAATGACAAACATTACAGATTAAGAGCAACATATATTACAACTAAAACAATTCAGATTTAAACCAACAAAATACAAAGAGCAGAAGCTAGTTTGTTAGAACAACACAGATTACTACTACGAGACGGCAGCAAGTTGGCAACTGACCATTTTTAGAGCAATTCTCGGAAAAAATATCTGCTCATTCCATTGCAAATTCTGCAATCAAATGATCAGTGATAATCTTCATCATCATCATCATCAACAACAATGTCGTCTTCTTCTTCATCGCCTTCTCCTCCTTGTTCCCCCTCCTCCACGTCATCATCAACAATAAAGGCCCCTAGTGTCTCATCATCTTCATTAGTTTTCCTTGCAGAAACTCTCTTTGTTTTTGTATCTTGACGTAGTTTGTCTCGTCCTTTTGATCTAGTTGAATATTTTGGTCTGTTAAACTTTATTATTTTTCCAACAACCTCATCGTCTTCACTCTCACCACTCCAATCATCACCATAATTATCATCATTCCCTCCAACTTTCTTCTTCCTCTTTCCCCTCCCATTTTTCTTTTTTCTCTCAAAACTCTCCCCACCCTCACTATCTTGCTCAGGTTCCTCCAGAAACCAATCCCAGCTCCTTGCATCTTTTATCCTTTGCTTAGGATAGCAATCCAATTCATGCCCAATCACAAGAAATCCAAATTCTGCACTTCCAATATAACAAACATGCTATCAAACATAAAACGCACATCATGAAAAGTCAGCAAGCAAATATATCAATATCTACACTTCAAAAAAAGAAAAAGAAAAAGAAAAGAACAACAAACCTTTAACAGGGTCAATCTTCGAAAGATCAAATCTTTCAGAATACCAATTTCCACTGTCACTCTCTTGCACCCTTCTTCCTCCAATTCTCTTTTTCAAACGGAACCGAACAGGGTTTTGACTTGAAATACAGAACCAATCACCAGCTGCTACCACACCCTTCTGCAACCTTCTAAATATCTTAACGTTTTCTTCACCACTTCGTACGCAAATTGGGTTCTTTCCTACAACTTGAAAGGAAACCGTTTGGTTGTCGTCGAGCTCAAATATAACGTGACGACGAGAAACCCTTCGGTCTTTTGTGTTAAAACCACAGCCTCTTCCAAAGACGGCCTTTGAACCTATTCCCACTTCAATTTTGGACCCCTCCTCTCCTTCTATCTCCATTTTTGTAATTGATATTTGAGAGAAGGGTCGAAGCCGACCCTACCGTCCAATAATGTTGTGGTCTGGTCAAGGTTGAAACGACATCGGTTCTGTTCTTAAGGGCGGAATGACACGTCGTGTCCGATGCTGTGTTTAGATCACTTATCGTTTTAGAAAGCGATTATTTTCATGAATGACACGCCGTACCAAACTGATAATAACGAACCGTCGTTTTCTGTAAGAGAAAACACACACGGAAGAGAAGCACACGTCGTTGCTCCGAAGAGCTGACCCTGAAACGAAACGACGTGTCTTATTAGATTGAGAACGAATCGTCGTTTCGTCATCCTCGTCAGCAAGAGCAGCGCCATTGAAGCAAGCAATCGCTCCGTATCTCTCCGATTCCTTTCCGGTAATTTACTTCCCTTTCCGGTTATTGAATCTGCGAACTTTCTTCAATCTAATCATTTACGTGATTGATTGTGGAATTGGTGAGCTTTTTTTTTTTTTTCCAGCTGGTTAAACTTTACTAGGTCAGAGAAAACCTAATTACCTAATAAAATTAGGTTTTCAAAAGAAATTTAATTAATTCGGGTTTTTTTTTTCCTGTCGAAGGAGTGAACTTTCTGCATGATTGTGTTTATGTTTCTTCTTATTATTCGCATATTTTTCTTTTTAATTATAAATCTGTTATTTGTGGTGGATTTTGCATAGTAAAAATGGACCTTGAGTTGAAGAGAGTTCAAGAAGCAAGGCGAAACGATTGTAAAAAGGTTATGAACTATATAAATTCGATGGATTTTACTAGTTTGGATGATAAAGAAATTCGTACAATGGTGATGATACGAGAATTAGGTAATGGGATTGTTAATCGTCAAACGAAACTGGTAAGGAAAGTTCTTCACTTGAAGCTCGATTTTTCGTTTCATTGTGTAGGCTAGTTCTCATTATGCACTCTGTTCTTGTGAATTTTACAGGCTACTGAAGATGATGTGTCTCGGGTCTTGAAGATCAGCATTGAGACTATGGTGAGTTTTCGTTTATTTATTAGGGCCGTAGTTGTGCATGGTAAAGACGAGGCTGGTGTTTACGCCGTGTTCAGATTCGTCTAGTTTGAATTTGATTAGGTGGTGATTTACATTCATTACAAACTTTTGGATAACAAATACTTCTTGGGCAACAATTTTTTGGTGAATGGTTACAACAAAAATTGTGCAGGTAGGGGAATGCAGAAAAATAGTTGATCAAATTAGTCTTACATCCTTTCACGACTTCAATGCACAAGAAAGGAAATCATTGACAAAGATTTCAGAAATTGCACGCTGGATTATTGCTAAACAAGGTTCTACAATGAATCGGCATAGGGATATTAATCAAGTGCTAGAAGGGGAAGATAAGCTAGCTGTTGGAATGATTGGATATGGTGAGATGGATATTGAATTTGGAGATAAAGAAGAGCTGGCCATTGGTGAGCTCAGTGTCCTGCAAGACAACCACAGTGTTATGCAAGATAAAAATGAGGTGGCAGTTGGCCAGCACAATGACTTGCAGGATAGAGAGATCGCTATGCTAGATAAAGAAGGGCTGGTCATGAGTGATCAGGGTGACCTGCATGATAGACAAAGTCTTCTAGTAGATATAGAGGGTGTCGTCATTGGTGAGCACAGTGACCTGCTGAACAGACAAATTGTTATGGGAGATAAAGATGGTTTGGCTGTCGGTGAGCACAATGACCTTCAAGACAGGCTGATTTCCATGGGAGATGAGGAGGGTATGGGTGTTCGCAACCTGCAGGACATAGAGGTTATTATGGAAGATAAAGAGGGGCTGGTTGTTGGTGAGCACAGTGACATGCAAGATAAACATGTTGACATGGAACTGGGAGAACCAACTCGAGAGCCAATTTCCTGGCCTCTGAATGGGGAAATAACTCTAGATTGGATTTTAAATTTGATGGAAACCTTTAAATGGGCTTCGTGGAACAAGTCACTGTCAGAGTTTGCATCTATCATGCCACTCTTTGTGGTGGAGGAATTGATAACTAAAGCTTCATACATCCTATGCCAAGAACCTAATTGTGTGAAGATCCAATGCGACAATAATACCGAAGTGGTTGTAGTTGGTGATCTACGTGGGCAATATCTTGACCTGCTTAATATTTGGGAAAGTGTTGGTTTACCCTCTGACAAGCAGCTTTTTGTGTTTAATGGAAACTACATCGATAGGGGCAAATCAAGCTTGGAATTGTTTCTTGTTTTGTTGGCTTGGAAGGTAATTTCAGATCATTGTATATTTCTTGTACTTATTGTGCTGAATCTATTCAAAATTTACTTGACGGAAATGGTCTAAAAGTTAGCTGTATACACTCCAATTTTCGAATCACAGTGATTCGAGACTAAGGTCCACTGTGATTCAGTTCCCTTCAACATTTCTCTTATACGTTAGATATCAGAGAGGTAATTAGCATGGTAATGTGCTTATCTAATTGGTTCCTTTTGTTACTTGGTAAGTTATTACATGGACAGTTTTTGGAAATACACTTTTCCTTGCGTGCCTCATTTGTTAATTACCTGAGTTTTTTTTTCCCTGTAAAATAAATGATGGGAAAATGTGTTCACTTCATTTTTATGATGAATGCAATCACTTCTTTCGTACATTGAAGGTTAAGTGGTTTTGTTTGCATTTTCATTGCTTTCCTTTTCAATGTTTAGGCCTTCTTGCCTCATAGGATTTATTTGCTGCGTGGAAATCATGAGTCAAGTGATATCTCCGAAATATGTGGTTTTCTGAAGGAGGTAAATCGCAAATTTCCTGAACATGGCCAAACTGTCTACCGAAAATGTTTGAAAGTTTTTGCAGAACTTCCTCTGGCCTCAATAATAGCAGATTGTGTTTATACAACCCATGGAGGGCTTTTCCGGAGTGAAGGAATTACTTCATCACAAAGTTTTGGAGAAAATGAATTGCAGAACGGCAATGGAAACAAAAGTGGAAATAAAAAACAAAAGATGACTACCACTTTATCTTTGGGTTCTTTGGATGAGTTACATCAAGTAAGCAGATTCGTTCATGATCTGTCAGCAAAAGATGCTATTTTGACTGATGTTTTATGGTCAGATCCAACAACAGAATCTGGTCTTACGGAAAACAATAGAGGTGATGCAGGTCTTCTTTGGGGTCCTGATTGCACAGAGGGCTTTTTAGAACATTCCAAGTTAAAGGTAAAATAACTTTTTTCTCTCTATCAATATGAGCCAAGGGATGAGTCTTTTTCTTCTCAGAGACAAAAATCTCCTCACTACTGTCTTTCCATGTCTTTTCCTGCTAAATTCCACTAAGAGGCAAGATCCTTTTAATCTGAAAGATACTCTGATAGGGCATTCCTAGTGAAATCCTCAGTTTGCCGCTAGAACCCTGCTTTTTTGGCTTATCTTTTTCAGAAATAACTAATCTGAGTTCATATTAATATATGAGATGGTTTTGCTGCCTCAAGGAACTTAATAGTCTCAATCTGGCATACAATCAGTTCCTGGGTTTCACTTCTCAGCATTTTCTAGCAGTCTCCTTGACGAAACCTGCCATTGACCACCTGTAAAGGCTTCAAGTCCTTAACTATCAATGTGCCTATGCTTTCATCAGTGTCTGTCAGTCTATTTAATGCTTCCAGTATTAGAATAAAAGAAGTCAAAGATGAAACAGGGTCTCCTTTTGAGAACTTCCTAGAGCTACTAAAGAAACCCTTTATGATGGATTCATGCACCAAATAGGAAACCCGGCTATATTCAAGATCCAACCTTTACCTTTATGTACTAAACCATGCATATCATTTACACAAGCTATCATGATCTTACAACTTCACAAGTTCGCAAGTATTTCAAGTGTTTACTTCATCGCATCTGAGTCTGTTATTTGCCAACAATCTGACAAACCTTTTCTGTATGCTCCAACAAAGTAGGTCAAATTTCAGCCTTTAATTTTCCCCCCTTCCTCTGTTTTTCTGCCTGTCTATAAAAGTCATATAAGTTGAGGTTTCAAGACTGGATGTGATTTCTTGGTCCTACAACAGGTGATTATAAGGTCACATGAAGGCCCTGACTCGATAGCTTGTCAGAAAGGTTTCAAAAATATGTTGGAGGGCTACAGCACAGATCATGAAGTAGAATCAGGGAAGCTATATACCCTATTCAGTGCCCCTGATTACCCACAGGTTTATATTAGTTTCTGTACCTCACTTTTTTTCACGTTTCTTCTTTTTTGGGTGAAAGTTCAAATTTATTGAGGGCATCCAGGTTGCTTAGACCTTCAGATCATATAATCCCTTTTATCAGACTTTATTCTGAGATCAAGTCATCCGTGTGTTTTTATCAATGAGAAATTTTGTATGCCAGTACCATCATTGAGTGGAGCATGTGGGAGTAAAAAAATTCAGCAGGCACCAAGCTGGTTTCTTTTAGATTATTTAGTAACCTTGTATACTTGTTAAAACATTCTTATGTCTAAAGCCTTGGAAAGAAAAGAAACTTGAAAGCTTTTTCGTCTTTAAGTATGACCCCGAAACCAAGAGCAGAGCTTGGATCTGTGATGCTATGGAATTTCTTAGATGAATATTGTATACTATAACAGTCAAAAGGAATTTGCTAAAGCTAATAGCCCATTGGCTTTGGCTATGATGAAATTCTATAATGAATTATGAATCAAATGTATCTGCTGTGCATACTTTTGGATTCTTTACGTTCTAAAATTTGAAGATGCTGTATTTCTAGGTTGGTCTGTTCATGCTTGTCTTTCTTGTGGGTTTGTAACTCTGCTTATCAGATTTCTTTTTCCTTTCATATATCCTACTGATGGACTTTCTCGAAGTAAATGTTGATCAATCTGCATCTCTTTAAAAGAAATGAGTCTAATACACTCCTTACAGTTTACCTTTAGCTATGGTTTAAATGGATAATGAGAGAATTTGCAGTTAATATTTATGCGAGACAAAATTCTCATATTTTTTCCTCCCGAATGTATATTGGCTAATAGAGAAGTTATACCTTACTTTTAGCCATGGTTGGTGTATTATGCAGCATACAAGCAAAGATTATAAAAGTAAAGGAGCATATGCTATTCTGAAGCCTCCTAATTTCGATACCCCTGAGTTTGTGTCATTTGAAGCCAGAAAAAGACACGAGGTATGGATCTGGCAAGAACAAAATGGATACAGGTGTCTGAAAGAATTATGTTTTTGCATGTTGCATTAACCTTTCATATTAGTGTGTGACTTGTCCAGCATATGTGCATTGGCTTCTGGGTACCTTTAAATTTTTTGTTTCTGTTTTCTTGATGTGCTCGGGTAAAAACAGATGGTTTGAATGAATTGTCTCATTCTATTTTTCGCAATTTGCTCTTATGCGCTTATTAAACTTTTCATTAAATCCCCATGATTGAAAATCCTTGAAAGTAAAGCCTCTTGTTTTGCTTCCATGAACACTGTCTACAGGCATCAATCAAAGCCATCTCTTTTAGTCAACAATCAGATTCTGCTGCCACAAGCTCTGGAACTGACATCGGGGCTTCAGGGATCTCTACTTCCCCATCTTGGATTATTTCGTTGGCAGATGATGTGGGCACACCAGCACAGATTTCAGAGGCTTCCAAGGTGGAAAGATCACCTCTCCCTTCAGACTTACAGGTAACTGCATTTGTGGGGTTTATTCATTTAACATTTGAGATTGTGGTAGTGATTGCTTTTCAAAGTGTTTTTTACTTGGAAATGCATCAAAATAATATATTTTTTATTTTTTAAAATTAATTTTTGACTTTAGCACATCAAAACAATCCAAAATCATAAAAAAAAAAAAAAAATGTTAATTTGAAGGGGAAAAAAATATAAATTCAGAGTTGTAGTCTAAAGCAAAGGTTTTGATAGTGCAGGAACCTCACAAGTCTAATTACGAGTACCTTTTAAATCTCATTGGTAGCTTGAAGAAAGAAATTAAAAAGAAGGTGAGACACTTTGATTATCCCTCTCATATTGTAGTCATTCTGAAGACTGACAAGAGATTATTTTAAATAGGATGATGAACTTGATGATTATAAGCGCAAATACATTTTGCAAAGCCCTTCTCCTGCCAAGTGAGGAGTACTTGGAGCTGGTTTCTCAGTGCAGCTATTTTGGTTTGGATCTTTGGGAGCTGAGGGTAAAGTGCGCAGGTTGAGGGAGCCAAAATAGTCTCTTCAATCCTGAGCTAAGCAATGAAGAGAGTTCAAGGCAAGGATGGTGCTTATGAAACTGGAGGGTGCCATGATAAGATGCGATGCATTGACAATTTCCCGCCTCCCAAAATCCTCAAATCGATGAATGATAATCTTATAGTTTAGGGTAATATTTGTGAAGATATAACTTATGTATCTTTCTACTGTAGTTCAGACTCCAGACTCGATGGATGAACAGCCAAATGAATCCAAGTTTATCAGAGTTGAAGGTATCACTTTATATCTTTTATTAATCAAAGTATATTTGAATTCAGGGATGACTTGTGTGATATCTCTAAATATGAGGTATCCAATTGGTTTGGCAATAATAATTTTCCATCGCTAACTAGGTAAGGTAATGTTATCATGTTGAAGTAAACCGGATATCGCCTCTGTATAAAGCAAAGCATGCATCTCTTATTAAAATTTCTGCAATTTTACACAAATTCCATTATAAGGTAGATCAAGAAGTTACTCTATTCAGGGAGTTGCATGCTTTAGAGAAACAAAATTCTATTTGGATCGGATGGATCATTTTCACCACATGGAAACTGTATTGAAAAAGACTAGAAAGGTGTGTGGAGATAAATGCTTCATGAGCAGAATCAGAAGGGAGGTCTCAATTTCTAATCAATAGTCTACCTATCATACTACTTATGTAATACGAATTACTTTACAATATGCTCATCCAAATGTGGTGAATAGTCGGCCATAGTATGTTAGAAATTTGTTTTAAAATAAACAAATTTGAGGAGAAATTATAAGTGGGTTCCTAACAACTTACAACTTTATTCAAAAAATATATTCTTTAATAAAAAAATTAAAATAAATTATGAATAAATGAGAAATTAATTTTAAAAAACTCTTGGTAGATTTTTTTTTTAACCTAAAACTCTTTATTTCACATTAAAAAAATACAAAATTTTCTTATATCTTATATAATACAAAGTTGAAAATTTAAATGGACATGTAGAACAAGATAAATTAAGAGAAGCCAAGCTTGGGTTTGCTATAAAATAGTTTTTTAGCTCATAATTTTTTTTTACCAGCCTATTTTGAGCATGTTTTAAATTAATTATTTAGTTCATAAATAATTACTTTTACCAGCATATTTTGTTTAATCAATCCATGAATGTTAACTTCATACTACCTGAACAGTTTTATTTTCTAAATTAAAATATTTGGCTTAATTGACAAAAATTATCAAGTTTTTTATTTGTTTATCACAAATTATTAAGATAAAATGACAGGAATTAATTATGAATCAATTATGATTTCAAAAATTAGTATAAAAAGGCGATAGAAGGGGAGATGTTATGCATACATTGTAATAGCTATTTTACCTTTTTCTCTAATGATGTTTTTTTTTCCTCTAGTTTGCTTAGCTTTTTTCACTTTTTTTTCTTTTGTTTTAGAGTTTAGCTTCTCGACTTTAAATAAATTTTGAGTTATTTTATTTTTTTGATTTGTAGATTTTTAAAGAAAATATATCTTTTAAAAGTTTAATTACTAAAATTTAAAGAAATTATTTATAACAAGATCATTTACATCAATTGACAAACATTTTAATTTTAAAGAAAAAGAGTTTAATTCTTAACAATAACATAAACTAAATAGAAAATTAAGAGCTCCCAGCAGCTCTGGATCAAGTATTTATATTTCAATGTTACGATTTACTTGATAATTATTTATTTATTTATTAACAAATATAATTGAGTTCTCTTATTCTTGTGGTTCGAGGAAGTGCATCTTTTAAAAGTGTTGTATTTGAAATACCGAGAGACTTTTTTGCAACAAAATCTTTGAGAACGCCTGCGAATTCATTTTTCTACCGTAAGAAAAACAGAAAAAAAGTTGCGAGCGCAGGTCAAATGCTATCTAAAATATCACCGCCACATGATTGAAGAGACAACTGTAAAGTTTCCTAGGTGATTAAACTAATTTATGGAAAAATGCACAGTAACAGAGGGAGTCCTCCACTTTGGCTTTAACTGGTAGATTGGTGGGTCCAAAAAGGATGAAGTTTGGCTAGCATTTAATCAATGAAAATAATTGATTTTGAAATTTAACTAATGGAACTAATGATAGAATAATTAACGTGGTGGCAGTAGTCTGCCACAGCACACCCACCCACTTCTCTTCCCTAGCTAGCTAATTGAAAAGGTTTGGCCAATCCTCAATTATGGTAAAATACATTTCTAACATGGAGAGAATTTATGGTAAAAATCGTCATTGCATGGAAATGCGCTTTAGCATTTTTATCATTTGTCTTGTTAAACGTTCCAAAAGAAATTCTGCTTGCATTGAGACATTATACATGCGGGGAAATTATTGTTTTTAATAGTATTTTACAGTGTATTTTTTTATTTTTTATAATTTTTTATTTTTTTCCAGCTTTCTTTTTTTTTGCCATTTATTTTTTTTTCAAAATTACTTTATTTTTTTCAACTTTCCCTTTTCTTTTCAAAATTATCTTTGTTGATTTTACTTTTTAAATATTGATCTGGTTAAAAATTTTACTTTGTAATTTTTTTCTTTTAAAATACTGTGGATTGCTATGGTGTTTTCCCACATAATTTTTCTTTTTTATTTTTTTATTTTTTAAATTTATATTTGTCAATTTTTTTTTATGTTGAACTGATTGAGAATTTAGTTTTGTAACTTTTTTTTCTTTAAAGCATTGTTGATTGATACAGTGTTTCTCCGCGTGGTTTTTTTTGTTTTTCTTTTTTTATAATTTTCTTTGAAATTATGTTTTTTTTATTTTATTTTTTAATATTAAGCCGGTTAAAAATTACAGTTACAATGTGTGAGGAAAGCACTGTAAATTTCCTCACAAATTACTGTGGATTGCTACAGTGTTTTTTCACATATGGTTTTTTTCTGTTTTGTTATGTTTTTTTCCTAAAATTATCTTTGTCAATTTTAATTTTTAAATATTAAGTTGGTTAAGAATTACAATTATAAGTAAATACAGGTTTTTCCTCACAAAATACTATCGATTGATACAATTTTTTCTCATATGGTTTTTTTTTCCAATTTCTTTTGTGTTTTCTGTTTTTGTAATATTTTTTTTCCAAAATTATCTTCGTTAATTTTATTTTTTTTAATATTGAGTTGGTTAGAATTTAACTTTGTAATAAAGCTTAATCATGTGGGAAAAACACTGTAGTTTTCCTCACCAAACATTGTTGAGAATTACAATTATAAATCATTATAAATAAGGCTAAATCATGTGGGGAAGCACTGTAGCTTTCATCACAAAATACTGTGAATTGCTATAGTGTTTCCAACATGATTTTTTTTCTTTTTTTTGTTATTTTTTTTCTAAAATTGTCTCTCTCGATTTGATTTTTTTTAATATTGAGCTGATTAAGAATTTATCTTTGTAATTTTTTTTCTTTAAAACACTGTGAATTGTTGTGGTGTTTTTCCATGTATTTTTTATGATTTTTTCCAAAATTATCTGTCTATTTTTTTTTAATATTGAGTTGGTTAAGAATTATAATTACAATAAAGCTAAATCATTTGGGGAAAGCGTTGTAGTTTTTCTCACAAAACATATGGATTGCTACAGTATTTCTCTAAATAGTTTTTTATTTTATTTTATTGGGGAAAGCTCTGTAGTTTTCCTCACTAAACATTGTCAATTGCTACAACGTTTTTCCTCATTGGTTTTTTTCCTTCCAAAATTATCTTTGTTGGTTTTTTTTTATATATATATTAAGTTGGTAGAGAATTTAGCTAAATCATGTGGCGAAAGCTCTATATCTTTCCTCCCAAAACATTGTGGATTGCTACAAATCATTTTGTTCAGTCTCTAAGTTTTGATCACTAACACAACTTTTTTTTTCCGTCATGAAATATTGGCTCCATCATACCTTTAGTTTCTATTACTTATCTAGCGCTGATTCAGAATTATAACACTATTAAATATATTTGTTTTATAAGTCCGTAGCAGCGCGTATGCATGTTATCTCGTTATAATTATAATATGACATGGTGTTTTACCAGATGAAATAATCATAAAATTTGTGATTTTTTTTTTGTAGTGGTACGATGATAAAATTATAATTTTTGAATTTAATTTTAAGAAAACAAGTTTATATTGTATTTTTTAAACTTTATATTTGATATTTTTATCATTTTATACTTGATTTATTTACCACCACTTTTTTCTTATCTTTATTTTTCTAATTTTTCGACCTTTTTTCTTTACTTTTTTTCAAAAAAAAATATTTTTTTATTCTTTACACTATGAATATTTATCACTCTACACTGGACTTATTTATATCATTCTATCTTTATTATTTTGTAATTTTTTTATAATTTTTTACTTTACAATTTTTTTTTTTAGAAATTAATATACAAAGACCAATGAAATGATGTTTCAATATAGCAATTGCAACATTGGTATAGTATTCTGCTATGTTAAAAATTAACTTGAGATCTTACATATATTTATTAAGTTATATGATCTTTACTATATTTTATTAGATGTAAGCATTGATTTTTTGATTCATTGTTATATTTTTTACTTAATGTCAAAAACTGTGTTAATAATACCTATATTTTAATTATTTTGTGTTAGAAAAAAATTATCTGACCTGCAACGAAGTAAGTTGAGTAGACATGTTAACATTTTGTTTTTTATATTTATTAGCATAGATGGTTCTCGATGTATTTAATTAAATTCATGCATAAACCTTTTGATTTGTAATTAGATTTAAAAAAACATATTTAAAAAGTTGGCATATTAATTTTTTTTATATAAGAAATTTACCCAATTCGTGGGTCAAATAATTAGTACAAACTAGATTGTTTCTTTTTAGTCCTTTCAACTTTCAATTTCTAGCTAAAGCTAGAATATGTATGGATAGGTAACAGGGAGGAAACAATAATGCTACTAAGGTTTGCACCAAAACAGCAACAATAATAATGTGTAGGTATGGCTTAAAGGATATATGTTATTCTTAATATGAAGTTAATTTAATAGTTAAAGAGGTTTTTTTCTTAATTGAAATCTTGAAATAAGTATTCATGAAAATTATTAATTTTTTTAATGTGAAAGATGTACTTTGAAAATAATTTGAAAGAAATAACATAAAAAAAAAATGTGGCTCCCCACTTCTTTTCCCTTAAGAACATGTGTATAAACAAAAAAAAAATTATCAATCAAATTTAATCATGTGGTATTTTTATTCTATTTTTACATGAAAAGATAAAATAAAATTGAAATAAATGATATAAAAAATAAATGAATCTTCATATATTTCTTGACCAATGAAAAATTAACAGTTATGATGAGATATTCAAGATATCATGTCATAAATACAAGATCCCATAAATAAAGATTAACCAATAAAATCATGTCATGTGACATTGAAAAAAGACCTGGGAGCTCCTATAAATCTCTATAAATAGAGAGGCCTCAAACTAAAGAAAAAATAGAGAATTTAGGGGGATACAAATTTTCTTCAAGACAAGCTCTTCGAGCAAGGAAGCTCTCTCTTCAAGCAAGGAAGCTATCTCAAAACTTATCAAGCCTCCTTCATCTATGCATGAAGTCTACAAAGAACAGAGTTTTATTGGATCAAGCCTAAACGCTCATAAGAGTTATTCAAACAATACTTTGAAGACAAATCAAAAGTACTCTTCAAATCATCAAATCTTGCTTCACAATACACGCCCAAATTCACATTCTTGCAAAGCACAAATCTTGGCTTGATTTCTCAACTAAATCAAGTCACCATATATCAAATCCAAGGGAAGAATTAGATGATTGTCTTATTCTTTTGAAAGAATACTTTAGATAGAGATTGTACCCGATTATATATTTAATAAAATCATATATTTGTACATGTGTGCTTGTCTATATTTAGGTGCTCAAAATTATATCTACAAATTTCTTGCGACTCTACTGAGAAAATCTCTACCTTTTATCTCATCCCATCAAGAAAGAATTTTCAACAAACTCTCAATGGCAACTAGGAGGAACATGATCACCATTGTCGCTTCCAAAAACAACAAGAGTATTGATTCAAGTCGGCGACATACCATTGAAGATTCTTCAACCCCGCCATTGAAAACAAAATCCAATGCCAAATTATATGCACAAACTAAGCCGACTATAAAGATGGCATCAACTTCTGATGCAAGAGAGACATAAGATCTCACCCCAAAGCTGAAACCATAAGTAACTCCTCCACTACAAAAGTCAAGTGGGGTGCGTGGAATTTTCTTTAGCACTTAAGGCGACTTCAACAATTCATCCGTGGAAATGTTTCCATGTCAATCACCAACTAAGGCTTCAGGTTTTGGCACTGCAAACCCCTAGTCAAAAATAGATAAATTTGGGTTAAATAGGATAACTGTTAATTGAAAAATGATAAATTAGGGAGAAAATCTTATGAATTGGGATGAACATTTCCGGAAGAGTAATTTAAAATTTATAGAAGCTAAAGTAATCAAATAGTATGCGAAATATTAGTTAATGATAAATCATGAAAACTCCATGACCTGGTAAAAATAATAATTTGAAGGAGGGAAATTTATAAACTGAGTGATATTATGTGTAAAATAGAAGGAAATGTCAAAAAAATCAATCCATGACTCTTTGCACAAGAAACATCAAATTCTATTATAATCTCCACACATAATCGCGCTATTGGGATTTAAAAGTGGTAAGAAACTCAGTGACACGACTAAAGAGTTGATGTCTTCTCCCAAGTGTAGAAGTGTCGAAGTAATAAATAACCCGGCAAGACCGGGGTCGAACCACAGGGAGGTTAACTGTATAAACTACAAATAAAGAAATAGATAATAACAGAAAAAGAGTTGAAAAGAGCTTTGAGATGTGATATTGATATAAGGATTAAACAAGGATAAAATAATTGTCAAGGTTAGAGGATCCACTAATGGTATTTCAAACAAGTATAGTATAAACTCTTTTTATTACTCAACTGGAAACCACACTAAAAGGAGGTTCCAATCAGATTATAAATTGTTAACATGATTACATTAGTTATCTTATTCGAATAATGCTAATACTTGTAAATGTTGTCAGGTATTCATGATTATAACTTATGTTAATAACAAATCAAGTTCCTTTCATAGCACAGGTGTCAGTTATACCATACAATTGGGCTATGAAAGTGCTAAGTATTTGTTATACCAGGGTTATAAACATAAATCTACATCTATGTTCCAGAACTGAAAACAAGAGAAAGAGAGTGGTGCTGTCGGAGCTACATCTACTCCGTCCATCGTTGGATTGTTCTCTTTTCTGACTATGTTGTTCCTTCCAACCTTCTCTCAACATTGACCGAACGGATTTGTTATCCAATCAACGAGGTAAGAGATATTGATCTCGCAATATTTCTACTATTCTGCA